>Ga0325402_1000664_pt1 | contig 25274 bp, 20 predicted proteins | sample PopdelMetagenome_22_FD_207212 | JGI IMG/M metagenome (GOLD analysis project Ga0325402, IMG submission 207212) | Populus deltoides microbial communities from Bellville, Georgia, United States - Xylem-PdKOR-R3 | ecosystem: Host-associated > Plants > Phyllosphere > Stem > Wood/Secondary xylem...
GCATCACCAAGTGGCAATAGGATTCTCATGGTTTCTCCTCCTATTTAAAACAAGTTTATCACACCAAATTATCGTATAATCAGTAAATTCAATAACAACAAGCTTTACCTTTTTCTCCTTCGAATATTGGTGGCAATCGAAGATCAACTTAATCTTTTTCTCTCACCTAAATAGGCATCGGGATCATTCCTCCCCTGAAACGCTATAATTTTTATCTTAGTACTTCCAAAAAATTTCTCTAAGCTATCACGATACTCAAAATCTCTTACTATTCCTTTATCGCTGAAATTATCATCATGTTGAAATCCCTCATCTCTTTGATTTCTATACTTGTTAAAATCCATCAATTTGGTGCATTGATGCATGGTCAAAATCAATTCTAGCTTTTCACAATAATATACTCACCTTTTCAGTTCTTTAAGGAAATAATAACAAACAATAAAAAAATCACAGCCTCATAACAATCAACCATAGATTTTAGTACTTAAAACAATTATGAAAAACAAAAAAGACAACAATACAAATTTACAACAACAAAAATGATAGCAAAAATTAAAACATCAACGAATATGTCAACAAACACAAAAACCAATACGAAAACGAAAACATATACAAGAAAGACTAATAACCCAAAACCACAATAGATTATACTAACCTGAAACTAACAACAACAGCAACAACAAATAAACAGAATTAATTGACAATGCAAACTAATTTCGGTAAATGCTGATTTGTAATTTTCACAAATACCCAAGCCCCAAGTATACTCATCTAATCCTAAAATCAATGACAAATAACAAATTCAAGCTAGTATGTAAGCAAACTAATTTTGGTAGAAGGCTAACTTGTCAATTTATTAAGAATTGTAACTTACAATTTTTATGACAGAATTAACAACAAACGAAATTAACTTTTTTTTGTACTATACGGATTCTTATTCAACAATAGCCTTTTTGAACATAAACCTTTTTTTTTTCATTTTTTTATACTATTGCTGCAAGAATTAAAATTCAAAACTACAAGCAAATAATATGGATAATTTAAAGATAGATAGAACCTAATTTTAAAGCCCTATGCTTATACCAACTAATACGAGCAAGTACTTTTGAACCCACAAACAAGCTAGAAATAATCCAAGAAAACTAAAATCAGATTCATAGAAACCTAATCCAACAATTACTTGAACCAAGAAATCAAAGATATTTGGTGAAAAAAGAACTCCAACACTATGATTATAATGAATCACAAATTGAAAGTATAGGAAGAGCATCACAAAAATAGATGATCTTTTATAAGTCCAAGAAAAGTTCGATGAAGAACCTAAAGTATGAGCAACTCACAAACTTTCTAAAAAAAATTTAAATAAAAGCTAAATAATCCTATTTATAATAAGTAAAAAGATCATAAATAAAGTTGAAAAAATAATAAAAGAGTATTAATTCAAATAAGAACAAGAATCATAAATCAACTAGGAAAATAATGTAAATCCTGCACAATAGTTTTTGGACCTTATCAAAAGGTCTTCCCGATGTTTGATCGCTATAAAATTTGAACCCTATAGAAAACAACGCCTTTAGAATCTTCTAGAAAACTTCCAACATGATCCAATGGCTAGATAAAAAAAAATTATTCTTGTTAGCGTAAAACTATGCATTAGAAAAAATAAAGGCCAAAACCAACTTAAACTTGTCCAATTCTTTAAGGAACCTGTAAAACATGAGGAAACCAAGCCCAAACTGCCTCTCTTTATCATTATCATTTCACCAACTCCTTTTCTTTTTTAGATTTAAATTAATTAGAGTCTGATCATCCCTAGTTGAAGTCTGAAAGCTTGAATTGACTCAAATATCCTGAATAAGCCCTTTGAAGGTCTTTTTAATTTTCTTGGTCATTGACTTTGTAATAGGCATAACTAACACCTTTATTAGATCATGTGTTACTGCTTGATAATTCTTATTACATGTATTAATTTCTTTTTTAATTGGGAGGTATAGTGATGAGTTATTTTGTGATGTTGTTCTCATGCATGCAAGTCACAAACTATTAGGAAGATTATGGTTGTTTGATAGAGAGCTTATTTATGATGAGTTCTAGAATAGGCACTCTTTGGTAAATGATAGTAAAATAATTACCCTTATATCTTTAACCCCAAAACAAGTATATGAAGATCAATTGAAATTAAAAGAAGAGACTGAGGCTGAGAGGAGTGAAAAGAAAGAGGTGGTTGAAATGAGTGAAAAGAAAGAGATGACTGAGAGGGGAGAAAAGAGATGGGCCGCCACATAAGAAGAAAGAAAAAGAGGTTGTTGAGAGAAAAATATAGAAACAAGTGAGTTTTTATGCAAAAGAGTGTTTTTTATACTAAGTAGTCTATGTTTGTACTTTTCTACCAAAAGACATGTTTTAATACTAAAAATATTGATCAATCTCTCCTAGTATTGTTATTTTTTTATTATATGAATATGAGGATACATTTCATGATGATGTTCCTTGTGGTTTAGATCCATTTAGGGAAATAAAACATCTAATTGATCTCGTGTCTAGAGCTGCAATTCCTAATCGACCAGCCTATAAAAGTAGTTTGGAGAATACAAATGAGCTTCAAAGACAAGTTAAGGAACTGATGACTAAGGGGTACATAAGGAAGAGCATGAATCCATGTGCGGTAACAATGTTTCTTATGCCGAAAAAAGATGGGTCTTGGATGATGTATGAATTGTTGGGCTATCAACAACATTACAAAAAAGCATTAACATCTAATTCCTAGGTTGGATGACATGTTATATGAAATATATGGTTCATGTATTTTTCCAAAAATTAATTTAAAAAGTAATTATCATCAAATTAGAATGAAAGAATGAGATAAATGAAAATTTATTTTTAAGACTAAATATGAGTTACATGAGTAGTTGATTATGCCATTACTAATGCACCAAACACATTTATAAGATTGATAAATCATGCACCAAGCACATTTATAGGAAGATTTATTACAGTCTATTTTGATGATATCTTGGTGTACATTGAAAGTTTCGAGGAGCATATTAACCATTTGTGTTGTGTGCTTAATGTTTTGAGGAATGAAAAATTATAAGCAAACTTAAAAAAGTGTACTTTTTGCATGAATAAAATTGTTTTTCTTGGCTTCGTTGTTAGTGCAAAAGGTATAAAGATAGTGAAGAAATTCCATGAAAGTGTTCAACATTAAACACAAAAGAAGAATGAACAATATGCATTTAAAGCCAACAAAGGTTATAAGCGTGTTATCTTTGAATCTGATGATTGAGTTTTGGTGCATATAAGAAAGAAAAAACTTTCAGCCCATAGGCAATCTAAGTTGCAGCTTAGAAGGGATAGTCCATTCCAAGTCCTTGAACATATTAATGACAATGCATTTAGATTGGCACTTCCAAGCGAGTATAATGTTAATAATACATTTAATGTTTGTGATCTCTCTTTTTGATGTATATGATGATTAAAAGTCAAATCATTATGACAAGCGAGGGAATGATAAGAATCAACAAGCAATACCACAAGATCTATTGTATGTGTTGATTTGACCAATTACATGTGTAAGAGCCAAGAGGATCAAAGAGGTTTTCAATATGTTAATTTATGGCATTCGAGTCAAGCAAGCTTCGAGAATTCCTTCTAAAGTGGTGTCAAGCATGAAGTTAAGTTTAAAGAAGAATCGAGCCTTGATCAATATGATCCAAGCAAAAGATGAGAATGATTAGCATGTACCAGAGCTTGGCTATATTACTTTATATTAATGGTCATGACTTTTAATCCAACTGTTAAATCATACTAAAATTTTGCTAGATTTTAAAGGTTCTTTTTCCTACAAGGTTAAAATTTTATAGCACTCATTCATTGATAAAACCCTCCAATAAAGACCAAAAGTTACTACATAAATTAAGTTCTTATTTATACAACACTTGGACTTTATATTTAACTTTCAATCCATAGTTATTTATAGTTTATTTTTGCTGAAGTCAAATTTTAGAATGTGAAGACAAATTGGTTTTGACTAAATTTTATAAACACTCTAACTTTTGTTGTTCATTAAACTTTTCAAAATTTATCATGGAAATCATCTTTGTGGCGTTCTAGCCATATTCTTTCGATTCTTGATTCAAATAATCAACAAGTCACGATCTAATATGATTTTAATTTTCTTGGGTAAGTATCTTAATTCTTAATTGTGAGTTCTGAGGATTTTACCCTCCAGGTTGGCACAAGTTTCTATTCCTCTTATCTTCTATCCCGGGACCGGTAACCCAACACTACCTCAAAGTTTCTTACTATAATTTGTGAAATCTTATCAAACATTAGAATGGTGCAGGTAACATGTTTGACATCAATCACTACCCTTCATCCTCTCCCTCAACTGTCATATAATAAAAATAATCGATTCTACAGTTGAATTTCACTTGAGCTGCTGAGGCTATAAATGATTAAATTTTTTCTATGCTTCCCACAAAATGGGATGACAGATGATATAATGATAACAGTTGTTTCATATCTCAACCGGCATGGGCAAGTAAATAGAACCATCATCTATATGATGGTAAAAGCACCAAAGGACAACTGTTCTGAATTCAGAAATCTTAAAAACAAAAATAAATAAATAGATAAATAAAAACAAATCCTTCATTAACCATTGACGCATAACAAGAGTCAAAACATTAAATTAGTGTTTTACTGTGCGTAATTATAGTTTTAAGATATTAAAAATATTCATGGCTAAATGGACCCCCCTGTATAGTGATACATCAATAACAAGCAGACCACCTTTATTCAGGAATGAGAGAGATTGAAGATGTGCTTAAAATCATGTAAAAAAAAAAATATGCCTAAAATAGTGAATATAATGTAAAGCTCATATTGATCCAGACCTTAAGATAGTTCTACAGGAATTCTCAGACCATCGCGTGCCAGCTGCACTGGTATTCCTTCCCTGCATGGAAACAATTATAAGTTCAAATTCTTTAATTTATTGTAAACAAAAGAATAGAGGTTCTTGTCTAATCACGTGAAGCAAAATTTATACCTTTGAGACCATTCCGTTAGAAAGTCATTGTCCTTGTAATGATCAAATTCATGGGTCATTCCAATTAAAAGAGCTCGCTTTGGGCATAATCTCTTCACTGTCTCAAGAGTCTGCATATTTACCATAACATGTGAGAATAGAAGAATGAAAATGTTCCAGGATAATTAAATGATGAGAAATAAAAGACAAACCTGAGGGAGGCAAAAGTGTGTATTATGAGACCCATTCTGTACAAGAGGTAGAAAGATTGGTGATTATATGACATAAATTCCTGGAAGATACCAATGAGTTATAATGCAAAATGGCAACATGAAATCCACCATGTTGTCCAGCGATATTGATGTGAATCAGCCTATAATATTAAAGGATGCATTAAAAGTGCTAGTTGGACCAATTACGAGATCAAGAGTCAAGAAACTTAAGGAAACATTCAATGGGCTTATTTAGAATATTTGGGCTAAGACAAGCTACAAGTGATGATCATACCTTAATTTGATCCATGCAAAGGAAGGGGCTGATCCATGGGCATAAAGTTTTTGGCAAATTGGGCAGCATAGGGAGAGGCAGCTACAAGTTTTTTCCTTATTCTACAAGGACCAGTGGCAGCTTAGGAGTTCTACGTTTACAAAGAATCCTAATTATTTAAGGATTCTTAGTTGGCAGCAACTTTACTTATCTTCCTAGGTAATAAAGCTGACAACTTGTCTTTGATTTGCAAGACAAAGTAGGCTACTTTTCCTTAATTATCAAGGACTACAAAGTTGGTCTTTCAAGGATATACAAAAGTCACTAGCTCGTTTTTGGGACAACATAGGGCAACCTTGTTTTTTATTCAGACTTGGGTTTTCTGTTTAGTTTTCATATTTTGGGTCATTTTTAAATTAGGTTTAATGTCAGCCCATTAGTCCATTAAGGTTAAGTCTATTTTGACACTATAAATACTCTTTTGTAAAGATTACTATTCAGATTGGATTATTATTGATTTTGCCGCAACTTTTGTGTGCTTGTGCAAGGATTATTCATACCTATTGGCACTTCATTGAAGAGTCTTGAATTTATCAAAAAGATCAAATGTCTTTGTGGCGTTCATCCTTATACTTACAATTCACAATTCCTTAAAATCATCAGGTTGGAGTCTTCATTCCGATAACTTCGATATCTTGGTTCAGGTAATCATTGAGTTAAGTTTTTGCTATCCTTAAATATGATTTTTAGCATTCTTGAGTTATTTCTTCCATGCATATGAGTTCAAGGGTTCTTATCCTCCGGGTTCGCATAAATTAATATCAGAGCAAGGCTCTAAAATCAAATTATATCTTTCTTTTAAGTTTCCGCGTTTAAATCAGATTATTATTGATTTTGCCACAACTTTTGTGTGCTTATGTGAGGATTATTCATACCTATTGGCTCTTGATTAAAGAGTCTTGAATTTATCAAAAAGATCAACTGTCTTTGTGGCATTCATCCTTATACTTACAATTCACGATTCCTTAAAATCATTAGGTTAGAGTCTTCATTCCGATAACTTCGATGTCTTGGTTTAAGTAATCATTGTGTTGAGTTTTTGCTATCCTTAGATATAATTTTTATCCTTCTTGAGTTGTTTCTTCCATGCATGTTGGTTCAAGAGTTCTTACCCTCCAGCTTCGCATAAGATGGTATCAAAGCAAGGCTTTAAAATCATATTATATCTTTCATTAAGTTTCCGCTTTAGTTTTCATTGCTTTCTTTACATCTAATTGTTGCAGCATGGTATAAAAAAGGGTTGAAAATCACATATTGTGAAATCTACCGCAAAGTAAAAGTGACAGAAGTTTGAATTCAGGATTTAAAAATATACACCAGAATCTAATATTTCTTGGAGTATTGGATATCTAAGTTTTGATGAATGATTTCGGGGTTATTTGAACACAAGTAGGTTCGAGTAATTTTGAATTGCAAAATTGGTTTCTTTTATGTCGACCAAAAAATTTCTTTGTTTTGCTATTATTAGTTTCGGTCAAATTAGTTGTCTATTGATAGTTTCGGTCAAAAAAAGAAGTGGCTATTGATTCTAAGGGTAAATTTGATACTCAATCTACTCTTAACCATGAAGTTAAGTGTTTTAAATGTTTGGGAGTTAGACATATAGCTTCTTATTGGCCAAACAAGAGAGTTATGATTTTACAAGACTACAACGAGATTGAGATCGAGAGTGACAACACTAATGATAAGATGCCACCACTTGAGGATGCTAGCGATGAAAATGTAATGTATCCAATTAAGGAAGAATCATTGGTTATTCGACGTACACTAAATGTTCAGATCAAGAAAGATGATTTGGAACAATAAGGGAGAATATCTTCCATACATGCCATATCATACTACAAAGTATGTAGTATGATTAGTGATGGTGGAGTTGTTTTAATGTTGCTAGTCTTATATTTGTTAGAAAATTGAATCTAGTCACTATTAAACATCATAGACTATATAGGCTTTAATGGTTGAATGAATGTGGAGAAGTTAAAGTTAACAAACAGGTCTTGGTGTTTTTTTCGATTGGAAAATATAATGATGAGGTTTGGTGTGATGTGGCTCCTATGAATGCAAGTCACTTGTCATTGGGGTGTTTGTGGTTGTTTGATAGGAGAGTAGTGCATGATAGGTTTCGAAATAGATATTCTTTAGATGGAAAATCCATCACAATTGTACTATTGTCACTGAAACAAGTCTATGAAGACCAATTGAAACTCAATAGAGAAAGGGAAGCCAAAGGGAGTGAAAATCATGGAGAGATAGTGAGCTTTGAGCAAAGAAAAAAGTCAAATTCGGTCAAGAGAGAATAATAGCAAGCTAGTCGACAGTGGAGGGGCAAAAAAGAGAAGATAGTGTTGGGAGAAAAACAAAGAAGCATGAGAGTTGTCATGCAAGAAAGAGTTTTTTTAAAATGTTCTTTATACTAACAATCCTATGCAAAATAGTGGTGTTGTTTCTTTGTTGCAGAATTATGATGTATTGCCCATAGATAGTATACCTAGTGGTTATTGGGCTTGGGTGCAAACGCACAAAAAGAGATTTCCAGCCCATTGGAGATCTAAGTTACATCAGATGATCTATTTAAATTCTAGAAAGGATCAATGACAATGCATACAAAGTGGATCTTCCAGGTGAGTGTCAGTGTTATTTTCAATGTTTTTTATCTCTTCGTTTAATATAGGTGACAATTTAAGGTCAAATCTTTTTTAGGAGAAGAGGAATGATGCAAATCAGCCTACAACATCAAAGGTTCAGATTGGATTATAATTTGTTTTGCCACAACTTTTATTTGCTTTTATGTGCTTATGTGAGGGTTGCTCATAGTTATTGGTCCTTCATTGAAATTAAACTATCTTGAAATTATCAAAGATCAATTGTCTTTGTAGCATTCTTCCTTATACTTTCAATTCGTGATTACTTATAATTGTTGGGTTAGAGTCTTCAATCCAATATTTTTTGTGTCTTGATTCAAGTAATTATTGTGTCAAGTTTTTGCTATCCTTAAGATTACTTATTATTTTTAGCTTTCATGTTTTGTTTCTTTCTTGTGTATAGGTTTAATGGTTCTTACCCTTGAGTTCACATTAGATATGAATGAAATAAATTGGCATTATCCAATTTTGTAAAAACAAATTGCATATCAACAACATTTATTGATCAAAGTCAAATAGCATGAACTATATACCAATCTCAATCCATAATTTGATTATGAATCTTTTTCCTTTTTTTTTTTTCCACGACCATTTAGACTCGAACTATACTACAAGCAGCGACATTTCCCTTCCCTAAATCCCTTCCTTCTAAGAAGAGCAATGCATATTATAAATATTGACTACTAAAGCCATTTCGATCAAGTTTCAAAATCATATGGTTTCCTTTTTCTGGTTCATTGGAAGGATATTGGGCTTTGAGCTCTACAACAAGGAGGGACCATTCCCTTCCCTCCTATCTCACATATGAGCAGGATTTGATCCCAAGTAACTTGAAACAACACCGTGCCACTTTGAATATTAGAAAAAAATGCAACAAAATGTGCGCGTAGTGTAATTGCATATTTCACTCAAAATCCTAGTTTGCCAAAATGGTCAGCCTTCCATCTTGGCAATTGGTGAAGGTACATTTCAGCCTCCATTGAATATCCCATAAAAAGTTAAGCAATTAGATGGCAAGGTAACAATGATGACGTCTGTAAATTAAATGACAAATTGAGACTTGGGCACATAATTGGAATTCGGAGAAAATTAAGAGGACCATTTTGCAAATCACGCTCATTACTTTCTATGCTTTTACAGGACTTACTTTGTTGGAGAACACACCAAAAAAGAAAACTATAGCAAATGGCTTACTTTGTAAGACAACCAAAAGAAGGAACAGACTACAATATTTGTACAAGCCCATGCACACAAAATGTTTGTGTCAAAACCACCAAAGGGTTCATTTTTCCCACATGATATGCAAATTCTACCAAAATTTGATGAAAGAATGTCGATGTTTGTACCTCACTCTGATACTATCCAATATTCATTGGATTCAAAGAAGGAATATAAGAAAATAGAATATAAAGAATTTTTGCAACTAACCTTGTACAAAGTGTCCAGGATCAGAATATCCAATTGTCCTGCACTAGCTTTTGAAATTACTGCAAAACCAATATGTCACTATATCAAAAATATGACAGCACAAATCCCCAGAAAACCATCCTCTTTTTACACATTCCACAGCCATTGAAAATCTCTCCACATGACAATGAATCATCTCCATTCGTGCACAGAATTAAGGGACTCTTAACATGTCTAAACAGTGCAAATATATGCTTCCAAATAAATTCTTACAAGAAAAGTGAACAAAATAAAACTAACCATGCTCTGTGCTAGATGGAATGCGTGAAACATCAGATATATAAGCTACTCTACATTTTTCACCAAAGAGAAACCCCAGAGAAATATAATCTTCTCCATGCATCACCTACATTACAGAACAAAGATGACACAAGAATAAGAAACAGGGCAGAGAGATAGAGTATTAGTAGTTTACACATATTTTAAGAAAGGTTCAGATCTGGTAACTGGCAAAGGAACAAACTGTATGCCTGATGCAACAAATGGTCTTTGATGGTCTTCCTCAATTATATGCCAGTCCAGCTGCGCTACTCGTCTTATTTCCTGGCCTGGCTTCAATTGTTTCTGTACCAAGTAAGGGAATTTCTCTGCAATGCTGCTCAAAGACAAAACATGCAGTGACATCAAGTAATGTTAAAAGTCGGATTGAAGTAAAGTGCAAAGTACAATAATAAATCAAACGAATGGGACACCACATAAATAAGTTCTATGATCAGGAAGTCTGCATAAGACCTTGGTTTGTTGTAGAGTATTCACTTCTATAGTTACATTGCATCAGTATGACTCGACTGGCAGGAAAATAGTTATCTTTCCTCTTTTAAACCTTCAAATCTTATCAACTATAGAAGTCTTAATAGATGTTCAAGTTACTTTCATCAAATAGACTTCAGTCCTTGTGTTGATTATCTCAAAACTCACAACGAAGGAACGATGAGCAGACAAAAGCATCAAATGATCATTAATTATCAAACATGCCCTGCCAAAGGGGAAAAAGTGGTAAAGGTGATGGTGATAAAACAAACCCAGAAAGAAGAGAATAGTTACCTATCCATCGCATGGTGACTTAGGTAGATGGGAGTGGGATCAATGTCATTTATCGGGCTATATGGTTGCACAGCACGTATATCATCAAGACCAAGAACTGCATCAGCATGTTCATGAGTCAAAATGATCTGCAGTTGATAAAAAAAATCAGTCCAAGTGGCCTCAAAATGAGAAATAATATAATATATAGGAAATCATGATCATAAGCCTTACAGAATCAATACGAGGAATGTTGTGGAGAGTAAACCACCTAAGGACTTGCTCCCTGAATGTCTTACCCACATCTATCAATATATAGCTGTGTGCATTATCACTCTCGCTGTAGTGATCTATAACGAGTGATGTATTGCATCTGTAACCCACACCCAACAAAACACCACACTCACTTTTATTTTTAATTAATTAATTAAATCCATCAACATTACATTAATTCCACAACGGACCAAATATGATAGATCGAACCTGTAGTTAGGGTTTTGGTTGGGAGGGACGGAGAGGGCCTGAGAGCAAACGGAGCAAGGAGGATCTGAGGGCTGGAGGAGGCACCTGACGTTGGGGACGGCGCTCGAGCATCCTGTCCCAAGGAAGATTAGAGCCGATCCGTTATTACAAATGTTGCTGTTTTGGGACTCCATTTTTCAGATTTGATTAGGGGTGTGTGGTGTGGGAACAATGGATTTGAGAAAAGAATGGCTAACAAATAAGAAGGAGAATGGAATAAAACAAGGAAAGAAAAAAAGCATGCTAACTGTAGAGAGGGAAAAAGAATTATATTTCTCTTCTTTTATATTCCCTCTAGTACAACTGCCTTCATATATAGAAATAAGTAGTAGAAGATGGCAGTAAGTTCCTTCACATATAAGGATGTGAAATTGCCATAAAATGCTGAATTTATCCATCACTTCAAAAATAACTTCCTTTCCCTTTGATTTAAGGAGGCCAGTTATGAAATCCATGTTGATATCTATGAACAGTGTTGTTGCCACTAGTAGCACCCATAATAGTCATAGATTGGCTATATTTTCTGTTTTACATCATTAACAGGTTAGGCATTCTCTTATATATTGTCTTATCTGTTTCTATTATTTTTTCAAGTAAAAAATGCTAGCAACTCTTGCTGCTGTGACTGTAGAACCTAAGTGTGTTATGTATCATGATAAACAGTTATAAGCTGATGTTGGATTGTTTCCCACCACAAGTTTTCCTTTCCTGAATAAGTAACTGTCACTCCATTTATAATGAGGGTATGTAGCCGGGTCTTTCATTAAATCTTGGATGATGGATTGAATCTTGTTATCCTTCTCTCAGGACTTCTTAATGTCTGCTATTAAAGGGGTTGATATTCTGGACAGTGCTAGAGCATTAAGTTCATTGTTGGTTATCCCAGAAAAAGCGTTAGCTGCAACATTCTCTCTTCCCTTACAAAATTCAATTTTGTAATCAAATCTCAGGAGTTTAGTCAGCCATAAATGTTGAGAGGGAGAAGATATTTTCTGATCCAGCAAGTATTTAAGGCTAACGTGGTCGGTTCTAATCTTGAAGGACCTTCCCCACAGATATTGTTTCCACTTGGTTATTGCCAGTAGGATTGCCAACATTTCCCTTTTACAAGTGGATAACACTTGTTGCCTTAGCCCTAAAGCCTTATTAATGTATGTTATAGGATGCCCCTCCTGCATTAACACTGCCTCAATGCCTGAACCCGATGCATCAGTCTCCACGATAAAAGATTTGCTCATGTCCGGTAGGGATAAGATTGGAGGATTAACCATTGCCTTCTTAAGAGCTTCAAAAGGCGAGGTTACCTCCTAATCCCAACCAACGACATCCTTTTTAAGAAGTTTGGTTAGGGGACAACAAATAATGTCATAGCCTTTTACAAATTTTCAGTAGTAACCCGTGAGCCCCAAGAATCCCCGTAATTGCTTGATGTTCTGAGGTAATGGTCAATTTTTTATAGCTTCTCTAGATCTGTAGCCACTCCTGTCTTAGAAATAACGTGGCCTAGGTACTCCACCTTGTCATCACCAAAGACGCATTTGCTCTCCTTTGCCACCAACTTGTGTGTCATAAGCAAAGTAAAAATGACTTGTAGATGTTCTAGGTGCTCTTTATAGGACTGGTTGTAAATTAAAATGTCATAAAAAAAAGTTGAACAAACCTCCTCAAATGAGCTCTAAACACCTCATTCATTAGGCTTTGAAAGGTAGCGCGCGCATTGGTGAGACCAAAAGGCATTACTAGGAACTCGTAGTGACCATTGTGTGTTCTAAATGTTGTTTTGTGTACGTCTCTTGAGATCATCCGGATTTGGCGGTAACCGAAGCATAAATCAATTTTTGAGAACACTGATACCCCTGTTAATTCTTCTAGTAGCTCCTCAATCAAAGGTATGGGGAATTTGTTTTTGATTGTCAACTTATTGAAGGCTCTATAATCGACACGCAACCGTCTAGAGAGGTCTTTTTTCTTTACAATCACGACGGGTGATGCAAAAGGGTTATGGCTTGGTTGAATTGTGCCAGCACCCACCATTTCGGAGATCAATCTCTCCACCGTATCCTTCTGTAAACTATAGTACCTGTATGGCCAAAGGTTAACAAGTTGAGCTCCCTCCTTTAAGGGAATAATGTGATCTTCAGGTCTGTTAGGGGGTAACCCTGCCAAAGGGGTGAACACATCTTGGTAGAGGTGAAGAAGATTTTGTAGGGCTTCCTTTTCTTTATCGTTAAGATTTTTCCTCATTGTTAATGCATGTGCCACACTCGTTTCCTGAACCAGCATCAAGCTACAGAGACTAATACTTGCTATGGTACTTCTACTACCCAGCAGACCACTCATCTGTCCAAACTAGACCAATTGTAATTTCAAAGTTCTTCTCCTCTTAGTGTTACTCTTTGTCCTTGCCGGTCGAAGCTCATCCACATACTCTTATAATTGCATACAATGTCTCCAAAGGTAGACAACTATTGAACACCTAAGATCATATTGCAGGCATCAAGTTCCATCACAAATACATCGGCCACGAAATGTATTTTCTGCATCTTCCATCTAAAATCTTTGCAAATTAAAAAGCACAACATTTTCCCCCTATTGGCAGCCTTAACTGTTACTGGATTGATAGGAGTTAGTTCACATTGTAACTTGTTAGCAACCCAAGTATTCATAAAATTGTGTGTGCTACCAGAGTCTACCAGTATAAAGATAGGTAGCCTAACCACCCATCTTGTCACTTTAAGGGTGTAGCACACCCTGGAACCCCTTCCAATGCATTCATAGAAATGTGTGGATCGGTGACTTCTAAACCATCATTCTCCCTAACAGGCTCTAACTCACTGTTTTCATCCCCCTCCTCCTCATCTCCTACTAAACATATGGAATAAAGCCTTTTTGTTCTGCATTTGTGTCCCGGAGTGAATTTGTCATCATACCAAAAACATAAACCCTTTGCTCTTCATTCTTCCATTGTGTTGCTTCTAAGAGTTCGGGTAGGTCTTTTACTAGGCTCAGTACCAAACTGAGTTTGAGGGGTGGGTAATAATCCAGGTAGTCTAGAGGGTTGTGAAGGTAGATTATAAAAGTTATTATATTTGTAAAAAGGTTGTTGTTGGGGTGTCTGGTTATTGCTAAAAGGTATGGTCGAGTGTTTGATTGGTTGTTTTTAGAATTTCTTGTAGACGGGATAGGTTATAAGCTTGCTTAAGGGATTTTGGTTCGAACATCTTAACCAAATTTTTTATTTATTTATCAAGCCCTCCTAAGAAAAAGATCAAAACGTACCTTTCATCAATTTCTACACGATTCCACATAATATCAAAGTCTCTGATGTAAGTCTCCAAGTCGCCTTCTTGTTTCAGATCCTTTAACTTCTCTAAGGGGTCCTTATGGCCACCAAACCTTCCATAGATGGCTTACACATATTCCTTCCAGGAAACTAACCTACCACCATTGCTATGCATGAAATTTTGATGCCAATACAGTGTCATGCCATCCAAATAATAGGATGCTAACTTGAGTTTTTCAACTTCTTGGACCTTTTTTATCTCAAAGTATTGGTTGCATTTATACAATCATTTATGGACGTCTTCCCCTTCGAAGGATAGAAAATCACGCCTAGGCTTATAAAACTTATAATTTCCACCGTACTGCCAGTCGATTCTTATGGCCAGTCCTTGTTGACTAGAGTATGGTTGATCACGGTTAGAACTGGTCTCCCCTGTAGGTAACTACAGTTTCTGCAACAATGTCTTATGTTGAAGGGAAGTGCCAGAGATGAGCTCTTCTAGCCTCAAGAGTCTGATGTCGCCGGCCAACTATTGTTGTCCTTGTTGTTCCAACATTCTTGCCATTTTATCATTCCACTAAGCTTGTTCCCTATTAAATGTTTTTATCACCCCTTTTAAATTTTTTAATATCTTGGGACCTAGTGTCAGGAGCCATTGTTTAGGTCTGAAGACACTAGCTTTAATACCATTTGGTGTGGGAACAATGGATTTGAGAAAAAAATGGCTAATAGACAAGAAGGAGAATGGAATAAAACAAGGAAATAAGAAAAGCATGTGAACTGCAGAGAGGGAAACATAATTATATTTCTCTTTTTTTTTTATGATTTATGTTCTGTTACAACTGCCTTCATATATAGGCATAAGTAAAAGGTGGGAGTAAGTTCTCGTGCCATCTTAATTATAATTATTAAAACGATACGTATTAAAGATGAGTCAAATGGTGCATGTTGCTTGCAACGTTAACTTCTACTTTAATTGATTTCCCTCTGTTGAAACCTTCAAACTAAGCTCGCTTGTAACAGTGTGGAGGTCGGACGAACTTCTTTAATATCATAGTTTTTAGACCTAGCCCGGTCCAAGGCCCGGGTTCAGGGTTTTGAGCGGGTCGGCGGGGTCAATTTGTTTTTTTTAAAATCAAAACGACGTCGTTTTAGTAAAAAAACAAAAGTCAACGGGTTGCAACCGGGTTTTTGATCGGGTCAACTCGTCGGGTCAGCCGGGTCACACCGGGTTTTTCCTTCCCCTGTTTTTTCTTCAACCTGGTCCGGTTCCAGCCCTGGGTTGGCCGGGTCCCGGGTCGACCTGTCTGGCCGGGCCGGGTTTTAAAACTATGATACGCTGCTCATGCTGTTATTGTTTCTCAATTTTATTTCTTTATTTTTGTTATTCTTCTATTCATATTAAACATTCATGTTATATGAACTAAAAAATCGGATCAATCTTATTTTTGAGATGGCTATTAGAGTCGTCTAAATAAATAACATGTTATAAATTCTTAGAACTTTGATGGTGTTCTAGAGAGAACATACAAAAATATTCTAATTTTTTTTCTTGATTGATAAAAAAAATCAGGGAAATCATTGTTTATTAACCATCAATATCCTTGTATAGATGGAGAGTCATAAGCATATTAATTAGAACTTTCTCAAATAACAGTTATCGATTAAGTTAGCTCTCCAAACTAAATCCTGATAAAGCTATACTCTTTCCCCAAAATAGAATACATATATGAACATTTATTTACATCTCTCACTTGTACATGTTAGACATTCTAGGTCATAACCTCATCCTTATGATGAGATATCTTTTTGGTTCTCCTCTTCATATGATAAATGGAACGTGCAACCAAAAGAGAATGGAATAGGTGTGAAATATAATGTTAGGCCACTATCAAAACTAACATAACATAACAACTCGATATCTCATTTATACCCCAAACAAAATAATCATACTAGATCAAACATCTACGATCCCTCTTAGATAATATTAGGAACTATGTATGATCTCTCACTATATGTATTTTGTACTTATGATTATGTCAAATATATTTATTTAACATGATCGTTCAGGCAATAAGTTACAAATCATTAGTGTGATTCAAATAGTTTTTCCTTAACAGTCATGTCAATTAATTTTGACTTAACTGCTTTCCTAGACATGCTATGTTGGACTGTATGGTTCATAACCCTTAAATAACATGTTAAAGTATCATAACATAGTTTTAAGTTTTAGAGGGTACAATTAGGGATCAATAAAAGAATCATAAGACTCACACAATGATAAAGAAGGGATCAATTCTATCACTTTCTTTTACGATCGACTTAGCACATACATTATGATATTGTATGTTATGTTATAGTAGAGCTCCCACTACAAGGAATGTCATGCTTATACACCATAATATTGTATGTTATGAACCTTGGTTTGAAAGCTACAAAAAGCTTCTAACTTGAGTATGTCAAGACAATCACTCTTTTAGTACCTTCTTGAAATTCTTACATTTAGCTATCTAATAGGCTTTATAAATCTCATCTTAACTCTAACTAAGGCGATATAAAATAGCAAAAAAAATATTTCCTTACAAGCTCACTAAGTGCTAAGCATACAATAAGCATTACAAATCTTATGATAGGAATATGTCTCATCTCGCTCTTTTTCTCAATGACATGGTGATTTCTCGTGTAAGTGAGACAATCATTGATCGGTGATATTTACATTTAATATGATATTGTGCACTAATTTAAATTAACAATAATTATGCAAGAAGTATACTTATAATCCATTAATGCATAAAAAGATCCAAAATGTCCAATCATATAAAATACAAGCTTATCAGATCCTACATAATCATAAACCTCTAACATGCATAAGAAAGATTTCCCTTAGAAGAGGTTTTGTAAATAAATTAGCAGCCATCTCATGAGTAGAGATATGCTTAAGGAAAATTTGATCATGTACAATGATTTTTTGAATAAAATGGTATTCGGTATCAATATGCTTTGATCTATCATGATGCTTGGGATCCTTTGCATAAGCTAATGCAGAAGTCTTGTCACAATAAATAATGATAGCATCATCTATATGTATTATAACATTTAAGCTCTACAAGAATCGTATAAGCTGGATTGCCTCTTGAACAACAATTGTGCAAACAATGTATTCTGACTCCATCATGGACATGAAATAGCTTCCTTCCTAAAATAAAAGCGTATCCTGAGGTAGGTTTCCCCTCATCTCTATCAGTAAATCCATCAACATCAATGTATCCGAGCAGTCTAAGATTGCCATCATAATAACATAAAGAAAGATTTATTATTCCTTTTAGATATTAAAAAATCCTTTTAAATGTTTTCCAATGCGAAATACAAGGATTACTTTGATATCTATTAACCATGCCAACAACAAAACATATATCAAATCAAGTACACATTATTGTATACAACAGACTACCAATTGCACTTGAATAAGGAAATTTATCATTTGTTTCTTCTCTTCCTCTATCTTGTGATATTGTTCAACACTAAGAATATGACTCTTTATAATTGGAGTATCAATGGATTTAGAATTATGCATACAAAAGTGTTCTAAGATTCTTTTAATGTAAGTCTTTTGAGATAAACTTAAAAGTCTCTTAGATCGATCTTTTTGGATCTTAACTCCCAATATATAATATGCATGACCTATATCCTTCATCTTAAATGCAAAGGACAACCACTTTTGAGTGGCCATAATCAACTCCAAATCATTTCCAGTTAATAAAATATCGTCCATATTTAAAGAAAGGATAATAACTTTTTTCTTAACCTTTTATACATACATATAATGATCTTCCTCGGTCATCATAAAACCAATCAAAATAATAACTTGGTGAAACCAGTGATACCATTACCTAAACGATTGTTTTAAGCCAAAGATTAAATGTTTGAGGCGGCAAACTTTATGCTTTTATCCCTTTACCATAAAACCATTTGGTTGATCAATATAGATCTCTTGTCTAGTTCTCTATTGAGAAATGCAGTCTTTACATCCATTTAGAATAACTCCCAATCCAAATGGGCGATAATGGCTAAAATAAGGCGAATAGAACAAATCTCACCATAAGGGAGAATATCTCCTCGTAATTTATTCCTTTTCTTATATCTTTTTGCCATCAAACGAGCCTTGCATTTATCTATTGATCCATTTACCTTGCTATTAATCTTAAAGACCCATTTAATTCCTATAAATTTATATCCAAGTGGAAGATCAATTAACTCTTGTATATTATTCTTAGCCATTGAACTCATGTCACCCCTCATGACTACCATCCATTTTTCAGATGCAGGTGAAGTTATGACTTCCTTATAAGAAGATGGCCCATCCTTCTCCAAAGAAACACACATGAAAGACTCCTCTTCAATCTCTGACGAGGAATAGTTTTATATATACTTCTACGTACATCTGGACTTTGAGAATGTACCTCTTATAATATACTTCCATTGAGAAAAGGATCACTTCCACCATTTATAACAACTATAGGATAAGGTTCAGAAACCTCATTCTAGCTATAAGATTGTACATAATCTTTATAAGGTTCTTGTAACTTATAAAATTGACTCATATTTAACTTCACCAATATTTAGAAAATCCTTTTCTAGGAAATTTATATCATGAGACTCTATCTCAGTCATTCCTTCATCAGAATGTTCACCATACATAACATAGCCCTTAAAGTAAGAGTATCTAATAAAGATTTGTTTACTCATTCTAGGACCCAATTTCCTATATTTATAAAAAGAATTATCAACATATTCTGCTTATCCCTATAGGCGTAAGCCTTTTAAGTTAGATTTTTTACCATTCCCTACTTTATAAGGAGTGGAATGAATAGATTTTAAGGGTACTCATTTAAGTATATAAGTAACAGACAATAATGCATCCCCTCAAAAGTTAATTGGAAGGTTAGCTTATGTCATCATAGACCTAACCATGTTTAAAAATGTATAATTCCTTCTCCCTACAACATTTTTTTTGTGAAGTGTAAGGAATCATCAATTATTTATGTATCCTTTTTTTCACATAGTTCCTTAAACTATCTAATAAATACTCTCGACCTCTATCAATGCAGGGAACCTTTAAGTTCCTCTCTTTTTTATTCTTGACCTTTATTAGAAAGCATTGGAAATAATTTAAGGCTTTTGATCAATGAGATAATAGATATACAACATTGTGCTATAAGTAGTCATTTATAAAAGTTAGGAATTAAAAAGCGTTATGACGTGCCCTCATATTTATAGGTCCATAAATATCTGAATGGATTAGCTCTAATGTGTAAATAACCCTTTTATCCTTACCAAAAGGCTTTCTGTAAGCTTTTCCTGCTAAACAAGGTTTATGTATAGGTAGGCTTACTTTAACAAGTGGCCCTAACAATAAATATCTAAGGCATACAACACATAATATAAAACTAGGTCACGTCCAGTGCTTATCCTCAAGCGATATGTGCCAACTTCAAGAACATTAACTTGGACACCATTACCCATAGTAATATAATGGTTATTTGTTAGGAGACACTAGTAATCTATGTATCTAACTCGATCTCTAACTACATTTTTTGTTGCTCTTCTATCTATAATATAACCAGAGAGAATATGAGCAACAAACACATGTGAACATATATATACAATAAGAGAGTTTGGATAGAGTTTTACCTTCTTCAACTCAGAACAATTTTGAGTGAAGTGACCTATATTTCCTTAGTTATAACACTTGACCTTGGTCATGTTCTTTTTTCCACACTTGCCTTTATGACATTTGGTTACTCCTCTAACCTTTTGTACTCAATTTATAGCATTACCTTGTGTAACACCCTTTTAAACTAAATACCCTACACTGTTTAGCTTGGGTTGTAAAACCTGTAGTACAATTTGCCACTAGTTCAAGATGTTGCTAAATGTCACTAAAGGTTTTAATACCCTTATTATGTGTTAACATCATCTTTATATGCCCCCAAGAGGATTTAGGTAAGAACCTAATTACAACTTGAACTTGCTACTCATTAGTGAGATTATTTCCATTTGCATGTAGCTCTCTAATCATGGCATACATCACTTAAATGTGTTCCATCATGGAGTGATCTAGGTTTATCATATATTGGTTAAACTTAAGGGGTCAGGGCTTACAACCTAGTTGCTATTGTGCCACTAAATTTTATGTTAAGTTGATCCCATATTTATTTGGCAATCTCATAAATTTTAAACTCTTTAATTAGGTCATTATGCATGTATCTTAACATAGCAAAGTGTGCAGTCTTATCCTTGTTGATCTAAGCCTCATAGGCTTATTAGTCACGTCGTTGTTGGGCAGTTGATCCTTCCTCACATTAGGTCATCTTATTGGTCAAGGTCTCTAGTACTCTTTTCTCATTTAAAAGATATTGAACTTTCTTATGCCATATATCATAGTTCTTTCCATCCTTAATCAATTTAGATACCAAGTTCTTAGAGGCCATGTTTCTACATTCATTACAAAATTTAAATTAGGCACATATCTATCATTTATTCTTAACCCAATTGAACAATAAAATTCCTTCCTACATATTAAAATAAAAAATTTTATGGTGAACAATAGTAATTATCTCCTAATATGTAAGTCATAATATTCTATCTATTTGATCAAGATTAAAATGTTCGTACTTTTTCACTTATCCATAATATTCCATTCATCACATACATTCATTTTGAGTCTCTTATGGACTCTATTGGCATTTTGTGTTACATGCCCAAATAATTTAAGACAAATAATATTAGTGCAAACCTTTTACATTCCTATTAAAATAAAAAATAAAAATGGAATATTACAATAATGATTTCCTACTACAACATCTCTACAGTAGAAAAATAATTTATAAATTATTTTGGAACATCAAGATAATAAATAATAAAAATAACACAAAAACAATCTCATGAATTCAAAAAAATATCCAATGTTAATTTCTCCATTCCTTTTACAAACAACACACATTGGTCAATTAGAATGGAGAAAGTCACACTCATCTCTTGAGGAAGTATATAAAGGCTCTCATTCTAGAGTTGTATAATTTGTGATAATTTCGCATCACACATTAAGCAAAAAACAAATATTCATGATGAATATACCAATGCTATATTGCAATTAGAAGGAGGTGGAATAGTCTCACAACATGTCTTGTTGCAACTAAAAAGAGATGTTAGCAATTAAGTCTAATATAATGGAGAATATTAATGGTGTTAGAATTAGATTGATGGCAACTAAACACAAAATCATAGAAAGAGAAAGTGATTTGGAACAAAACAAGCAAAAAATGATTAGTGGTAGTTGTCAATAAAAAACAGAGGTGAAAAAAAAAGAGAATTAAAACAGAATGTAAAATGGCATTGCAAGAATTATGTGATTCTACACCATATTCAATAATTGTATTATTACAAAGTAATAATAGGAAAACATGAAAGAATGATTTAAAAATATTGAAAGGAAACAAATTTAATAGAGGCAACATCATCTTGTGCAGAGAAAAAGAGTGATAAAAAGTGTGGATCACATTAATAATTGTATTGATCATATCAAAACCAATATATAAAGGTTGTTATTGGTTCAATACAACTCAAAACAATTAACAATATTGATTGCCTAATGCGAAATTCCTTCATTGAAATCATTTTATCATGGAAGACCTTAGTCTTTTCCTTAGAAATCATAGAATTCTTATAGGCATCATTCCTTATCTCCTCCAGCTCTTAAAACTGCAACTTTCTATGATTTCCAACCTTGTCTAAATTTAAGTTACAATGTTTTTTGCCCTAAAATATGTGATGCTTAAGTTTCATAAAAGGATGACATGATTCACCATATTATATGGAGACATTCTTATATGGTTACCATATAAGACATGATTGCAAGTTGTCTTATAAGCCCAAAAACATCATTCCATCTTAAGTTCTAATCCTTTATATTTGGCTGTATAATTTTTTCAATGATGGATTTGATCTCACGATTATAAATTTTAGTTTGGCCACTTGTTTAAGGATGATAAGTAGTGGAAGTACGATGAGTAATGTTGTACTTAAAGAAAAGACTCTATTGATCAATTACAGAGGTCATGCCATGATCACTAATGATTGATTTGGGAATTTTTACTTTGTTAAAGTTGTAAGTTTTGACAAAATCTACAACAACCTTAGCATTATCAATGCATATAGCTTTAGCTTTAACACATTTAAATATATAATCAATAGCAAGAAGCATATAAACATTAGTAACAGAAGATGGAAATCATAATGATTATGACGAATATAGTGGTGGATAGGGAAGCCACCAAGACTAGGTTTTTGAATAGGTTGAATTGTGAAATTGTAAACATTGTAAAGTTACAACATTATAGAGGATACAATGCAAATGGCTACCAAAATGGTGAGGCAATTTAAGCAAAAGGGCAGCTCATGGTTAAGACAATCTTTAGGTCTTTCGTCATTATAGAGATCTAATTGGAAGGCGGATATGAGGGTTGCCCATTCTCAACTGAAAATAGGGAGCAGGTCCAACCCTCATAAATACAAGAAATATATCTCCATTGATAGTAGAGGTAAAATAGAAACTCTTACATCTCGTAACCGTGATATAAATTGTTTTTGTTATTTAAAAGTATGTTATATTGCTTCGCAATGTTCAAACAAGCTAACAATGGTTATAAAGGCTCATAGAGAAGTTATGATTGATAGTAAAGGTAGTGATAAGGAGGATATACCACCAATTAAAGATGTGATGCAATCCAAACAACACCAAAAGATCTGTTAGAGGTTCCAATTGGTCTAATGACAAGATTTATGGCTAAGAAGTCCAAAGAGGCTTTCAATGAACATTTTCAAGACACATGGGTCAAAGTGGATTTTAAAAAGATATTAAATAATGAAGAACAAGATTTGATTAATTTAATTCATATTCAAGAAGGGATTGTTAATAGGCATTCAAACATTACAAAAAAAAAATTGAAATAAGAAGATTCAAATCTGCTAGTTTTGACCTTTATCTAATGTTTTGGTCATAACTAGAGCTAAAAAATGAATTATCATACTATTCTTGTTGCATTGAAAATTAGACATTCATATATTTCTAGTGATATATGACACGTATTCTAATTCATTAAGACGAGAGAGAACCATACATTTGAATTTGGGCTTCAATTTTGCCAGCATATTACAAATATCACTTTAGTCTTATTTAAATTAGTTAGACTATTGCTTTATTTATCTTTTAATTACTATTAAGCATTTTAGAGATATTAGAGCCTTTATTTAAATTCAGGTTTATTGGATTGTTATTATTTATTATGTTTATTCATATTTATTAGGGATATCCTATTAGATTTAGGATTCATTCTAGTATAAATACTATTTTGTAGAGACTTTTAGAGGTTAAACTATTAAATTATTTTTTTAATAAATAAACTGGCATTCTTTCTATCTCTTATGGTTAAGTAATTCTCATACTAAGTTCTTGATTGAACCTGCAAACTCTTCAAAACGTTGATCAACTTCATTGTGATTTTACACTACTCGTTTGAGTCTATTTAAAGGTGTAGGTAGGGGTGATCATTGCGTATAACTTTGGTTCTTTAAGGCAGGTTCTTGTTGGGTTAAGTTTCAAACCATTCAAATCTAATTTTAGTATATCTTGGGAGTTTTTCGCATTAAGATGCAAGTGATGATGGTGTTGAGTATTCGATTAAAGGAGAGACATTTATGGTTAGAAGAGCATTGAAAGTGCAGCTTAAAGTGGCTGATTTAGAGAAGAAAAAAGAGAACATCTTCCATACGAGATGCCATGTTCAGAATAAGATATATAGTATGATTATAAATAGTGGGAGTTGCACTACTATAACTAGTACTACTCTAGTGGATAAACTAAATTTGCATACTACAAAACATTTTATGCCTTATAAACTTTAGTGGTTGAATGATTGTCGTGTGGTGAGGGTGATAAAGCAAGTTTTAGTTTCATTCTATATTGGAAAATATTATGATGAGGTGTTATGTGATGTTATTCCTATGCATGCGAGTCATTTATTGTTGGGTGGACAATGGTAGTTTGATTGGAAGGTTATGCATGACGAATTCCAAAGTAGACATTCATTTGTGAAAGATGGTAAATCTATAATTATTATATCTTTAACACCTAAATAAGTGTATAAGGATCAAATCAACCTTAGAAGAGAGAGTATAACTGAAAAAAGATAATGAATTGGCCATAAGTCGAGTAAAAAAATGAGAAAATTAAGAGAAAATCAAAGAAGAAAGAAAGTTTGTTTGTGTGAAAGAGATTCATTCAAAACATCTTTTCTACTAACAAATCTATGTAGAGTAGTTGTGGTGATTCCTTACTACAACATGATGATAATGAATTGCTCCTAGAAGAAGTTTCTCATATTACAAATTTGAGGACAGATCTTTTTGAATAGGAGGAGGATGATACGGTCCAAATTGAAGCTCTATTTGGCCTAACCAAGTTGATGATGTTCTCAGCTTAATCAAGTCAATATAGGTTCAATATGGTTCAAGGCTTATTAGGGTTGCATAGTGGCAGTATGTTAGGCATGTTTGGGCCTTATCTTATGTTGGTTAGGGGGTTTAATAATTTGTATGGGTTTTGATACTAGAAGTTTCTAGTTTGGTAAGGAGTAATTAATGTTTCAAAATCCTTTTATCACAAGGATTTCTTACATATCCTAATTACACAGGGAAAGCG
>Ga0325402_1000666_pt1 | contig 25260 bp, 16 predicted proteins | sample PopdelMetagenome_22_FD_207212 | JGI IMG/M metagenome (GOLD analysis project Ga0325402, IMG submission 207212) | Populus deltoides microbial communities from Bellville, Georgia, United States - Xylem-PdKOR-R3 | ecosystem: Host-associated > Plants > Phyllosphere > Stem > Wood/Secondary xylem...
ATGTGCATGTGCATGTGCATGTGCTACGGATGCATTTGTCAATTAATTTGACACTACTCATTAAGAATGGTTACAGAAACTAAGATACTAGCCTGGAAATATGTCGGTTATTAGTTGGCCATGTGTGATTTGCTTTTTGTTGTGTTGCCTTTCTTCAAAGGAGAAATAACACAAAGCAACACAGCAAGAACCGTTAACTTGATTGTCTAACAACAGCATATTATACAGCAACCCTCATCAATCATTGTCATGGACCTGCATTCATCTTTCCTGTAACAAAATTGCATTAAAAACAGCTCATGACAATTTGTCATGTATATGAATCAAAGTCATGTTACATTTCCCAATAAAAAACAGATCCAATCCAACAAACAAGTGCTTACAATCACATGAACTTTGCATCAAAGTATCCAAACATGGCATGTTGGCGTTAGCTATGGGCGTGCCTGCTCCGCTCCCTTTTCACAAGAGAATAAGTTATATTACCTTGTCAGATAATAGTGAGGAAATCCCGACCACTAATAGTGGTTCATCATTTGTTGGTGCTTGAGCATAAATACCGGAGCATGTATTCATTAGACGAACAAGTATCTGACAAATCCTGATGTATTGTAGTAATTGCTTTCTGCAAGGATTTTAAAGCGGGAAGAAGATTTCTGGAATTTTGTTGAATTGAATTTCCATGAGCTTTGCAAAGCTCCTGTCAAAAAAATAATCACAAACAAAGAATTAGATCTGAATACGGGACGAACTCCGATGTCATAGCATTTCATAAGTTGGCAGTAAGTACCTGACACCAACGGAGTATAAATTCCAAGTGCGGACAGCTTTCCAAAAGATCAGAAAACGCTTCAATTAATCTCTGCAGATATCTGTATGGGACTGAGGAGGCAACAGCTGGTATATCCAATGGACTGACAGAAAAAATGCATTTTTTTATTAGTGAATCCTCATTCAGAGGAAGGCTGAGAATTAAAGCTCTGTTTGGTTGATCTTCATCTAATGCATCTTCAACTGCCTGCACACCATTGTAGTCATCAAATAAAATCAGCAGATGAAAACACTACTATAATTCAACGAAGAAAATTTGTTATTTCCAACTAAGCAGATACCAATCATCTGACAGCCTTATATAACATGCTTTGAATTCTCCATGGTAAGTACTTACAAGAGAGAAGAAAACTAAAGATTTACTTGTTTCACAGCATTTTACAAAAAGAACACAAGATACCTCTGGTGTAACATCTATATCTAGATCAGTGGGATCAAAGATAAAGGATTCATCAATTGAATAAACAAGAACCCCCTCTGTTGTTGCAGCTGCAAAGCTTCGCCCAGTGGGTGCAATTCTCAGGCATTTTGTTCTAATAATAGGCCTTCCACGATTGGGCATGGATCCTGGTAAATCATACCCCAACTTTCCTCGAGTTTGTTTATCAACGCCTTCTTCAGTATCAGAGTCATCATCATCAATTAAATCAAGTGGGCCTGCATCTGTCATTTTCTTGGAGTTCAAGAAATCCAGCACCCCATCTAGTGAGAGATTGTGAGTTATTTGGAAGCGACGCAGCAGAACCTGCAGTTCATACATAAATCAATCCACTACTTCAAACATTAAGAGAGATCTACACTGGCAGACCAAGGAACCCATCCAAACAAATGTAAAATGGAAGAATAAGCCACTAGGTAATTAAGCTATACCATTCCTTCAAAAGTATATCCAACATCCAAATAGTTATCAATCTAATTTCTACATTCAACTAGCTTATGCATGACAAAAACAAAAATGTTTGAGCTTTCCAGTGATTGATAGAAACATGTTGTGATGAAATTCATGAAATAATAAAACTAGATAATTAAACTATTTGAAACATTTACCAAATTAAAATGTGAAATGATAAGCATGAGGTTATACATAAGAATGAAGCAGACCTGATCAGCGACATCATACATACAGATGTACTTGCTACTTCCACCAGCTAATATATAACTCCCATCAGCAGAATAGCACAAGGTTGTGAAACACTTTCCTGCAGTTGAGTTTGCCGCTGATCTACGATCAGTCATGAGACGCCCTCCAGCAATATCCCTGCGGCCCTCGATGGTGTACATTAACAAGCCATCAATTGGGTCCCAGAAATGAATTTGCCCATCTAATGTGCTGCAAGCCAATTGCCTTCCATCTGGACGATAAACCACAGTAAGAACATCGTGTGTGTGAGGGAACGTTTCAACAGCTCCCTTTCCTTCAAAAACATCCCACAAGCGAACAGTTTTGTCCCATGATGATGAAGTTAAGACTGCCTACAGGCAAATTAGGTTCACTTCAGAAGCTACTCATGAATCAATAGGTAATGAAAGCTGACTATAAACCTTACAAATTTGTTCATGTGTTTGCTATTAGTTAATTTACAAGAATCCAAGATTTGTTATATGCCAAATGTAGAAGGGGGATCGAACATCAAAAGAAATTCATGTAAATAAACCACTTTGGACAAAACACAGAAACCAAGAGGAATTGACACAAAATAAGGGATGGATAACCAGAAAGTGCAGATACAGCTATCAAATACAACTCACATTTGTGGGAGAAAATATCAGCCCATGAACAGGACCTCCATGACCACTAAGGATATCCAATAAACGGCCTGTCTTCATTGACCAAACAAATATCTATTGAAAACAAAAATTAAGCACTCTATCAGGAAAAAAAAAAAAAACAGCAGATTGGTCTCAACTCTCAATGCAGCAGCAAAAGAAATTAGTACCTCAAATGAATCTAGAGTTCCAGCACAAATTACTTCCCCACTTTGATCTGCTGCCAAAGAGACAAACTGCCTTGAAGAAGGGGTGGTAAATGTCCTAAAATTTCTATAACGGTACAAATCCCATGCACGTACTGTTCCATCAAGAGATGCACTTAAAAGACAATGGTTGTTAGCCATAAAATGAAGAGAAGTCACGGCATTAGTGTGCTCCGAGAATGTTACAAAGCAAAAGCCCGATGAAACAGTCCACACCTGTGACAAGCAAATACAACACATTCATATGGCATATAGGTACAAAAATAAAGGAGTCAACAAAAAGACAAGCATATAGCACATTATCAAAAGCTAAACAATCAGAAATGAAAAATAGATCATCAAATTGTGAAAGTACTATGAAATAAGCATGCACAAGATCTCATAATTAAGATTCTGATGATTCTCACATTAGTAAAATTCAGAACATAGCTAAGTTCACAAGATACATGAAATATAGTACTAATATACCATCATAGGAACTGTTTAAGACAAACATGGTCAGTATGATCACACACACTTACCAAACATTACAAGCATACATTCGTCACGTGCTACCTCATCATTTTAAATAAAATTTGTTACCTTAGAAAAGGCCAACACTGCAACAACTACAACAGCAGATGGGCTATAGGACCAAAGCCATATAAACAAATTGAAATTTTAAAGGACCATGAACAGAATACATGGGTCAAATACAGTGGCCAACCAATTGCATTTAACAAAGATGTGTACATGCACACAAACAAATTCACAACCTATGAATATAACATATAGACAATAAACAAAAATCATCACATTTTTGCAAATGCATCAATAACATTTTTCCAATATACTCTCCAGAATATAGATTAGCAATTGCATATCAAACAAATAAGCATAAAATTTTTGCTACCAATCACGTCCACACATGCACATAGCAACACATTTCTTTCAGACAATCCATATATACACAGTAAGAGCACCTAAATATCCTTGAATAACCTAGCCTATTTCATCATGCAGACATTTCCATAACAAATTCGATCTGAGAACAGCATGCTAAGTAACTACAGCTTCCGAAAAACATAAAACATCTCTGTATGCTCATTTTGTACCTTTACTTTATTATCATCCGCCCCAGTAGCCAGCAATTGTGAATCTGGCGAGTAAGTCAAGCAATTCACATCAAAGTAATGCCCTTGTTGCTTCAACACATAACTCTCTGACCGCCATTCCCACACAAGCAACTGCCCCAGCTTTGCACAACCAAACACCAACCAATTCCCACTCTCATTGAACACTGCAGCAGTAATCTTCTCCCTGGAAATTGACAACAAGTGCATGCAAACAAAATCTGGCATTTGATATAACCCGAAAACACCATTAGAAAACCCCACCACCACCATATCAAGCCCCCTATGGTAAGTACATGCAGTTAACTTTGCCGGTGATTGCATAAACCCATCTTTCCTTAACAGCTCCCATTTCCTCTTATGCAAATACCCCTCTTCTCCCAGATCTTTCCCATCAAAATCCTTCCTTTTTTTAACATTACCCAAGCTCTCACCATTCACATTCCCTTCCCCATCCCTCTTTGGCGTCCCTGGAGACGCAGGCTCTGAATTTCCCTCATCGTTTTCATCAAAATTACCATCATTATTACCACTATAACCCCAACTAAAAATGTAACAATCACGCGTAATTGTATAAACTTTATTAACCTGATCAGTATTTTTCTTATCATAACCAAAGAAACAACCAACGACATTATCTCTGTGGCCTAAAAACAAAAAGGGCTTATTCAAAATCCCATCTTTCAATTTCTCAACGCAAAAGAGGCGTGCCACTAAATCCTTCGAGCCAACAAGCAAATACTTACAGTCTAAGCTCCAATCAATCGCGGTAACTGTATCCTCGCAATCTGCTATGGTCCTAACTAACTCGAAAGCGAAAAATTCCTTCTTGAACCCCGGAGACCGCCAGATTTGAACCAACTTTCCAGCCGCAACAGCAATGAACTTACCATCAGGGCTGAACTTGAGGGCATTGACTGCATTCTTGAAGTTAATGCGGTGGAGGATGACGCGGCGGGGGACGTTAATAAAGTGGCAGCGGTGGTTCTCGTCGACTGTGAGGAGGAAAGTGCCATCGGGGGAGGCGGCGATGCGGCGGATGTTGGAGGAGGATTGGAGTGGAAGGGTTATGGTTTGGGATTTGAGGAGGTCGGTGATGGAGACTCGGTTACCGACAGGTGAGATAAGTTGGGTGTTTTGGGTAATCACAACGTTGCCTCCCCTGTAGGGGGCTCCGAGCAGGTTATGAAATCTGTAATTCATCTTCTGTGTTTGTTAAGTGGAGAAGAAAGCCAGCTCAGTTTCCCTTTGCTTTCTTAGGGTTTAGGGTTTAAACTCTGGGCTAGCTAAAGCTAAACGGAGCGCGTAAGCTTTTTTATTTATTTATTTGTTTGTTTTTGTTGTTTTGCTTTTGCCAGAGAAGAAAATATAAACAGCGGGCCTCAAGGCCTATAATATTGTGACCCAATCTAAACTATAGTAGCCCATTGAGCCCCAAAACACTTGAGCAAGCTCTTGGTGGTCAAGTGTTTTTCAAGAAGGATTGGGAAAGTCAACGATGGATAAAAGTACAAGTACGTAAAAGGATGAAGAGTACAAAGGATTACCTACTCTATTAAAGGAAGGGGTGTTTTTCCCTATCACTTCATATTAACAATAAAGGAGTATTTTAAAAAAAAAATCTACCCTCTAGGTATTTTTCAATTAAATTATTTTATTTATTTTTTTAATTTTATTCTTTAATATTTCATTAATTCTGAATTATTATTCATAATTTATTTCGACTTGATTTCTATTATGTTATTGATTTTTCAAACAAATATCTTGATATTTGGTTAATGCTTAATTTTCAAACACCTATTTTAATTAAATTTTTTTTTAGTTTTTTTTTAATTTCATCCTTCAATATTTTATTAATTTTTAATTTTCTTTTATAATTTATTTTGGTATGTTTTATATGAGGTTATTACAATTTCAAATAAACATTCTAATATTTAATTGATACTCAATTTTATGAGCGTTTATTTGTGTTATTGTACTATTAAGTGAAAAATAGTTTTAAAAAATATAGTTGTTAAAATCAGTGGAATTTATGATTCAGACTGTTGATTTGACGGGATAAGTTGCAAAGCATAGATCAATCAAATATATTATCATCTCAATATTAAAAAAAAATAGATGTAATCTTGAAATATTTTTCAAAGTCAAACCATGTTTTTTACCTATTGTTCGGGTTACTGTTGAACCCACCGAGTCAACTTACTCACATCGAGACAACTCTTATGCTGGTTAATTTTAAACCCATACCAGGTAAGGAATATGATCGAGAGGTTACAAGGTTAACCCACTCAGTTGAACTCTTTTTTTCCTTCTTTTTTTTTTAAGTCCATCTTCCTATTTTTTTCTTTTGATAAATTCTTTTTGGCTTTTTTTTTAATTTCATCCTTCAACATTCAGTTGATTTGGAATTTTTTCATAATTTATTTTGGTTTGCTTCCTGTGAGGTTATTATAGTCTTAAAAAAATATCTTGGTATTTAATTGGTGCTTAATTTTACAAGTATCTATTTTTATTATCATATCATTAAATAAAAATAGCTTAAAAAAATTGTTAAACTTAGTGGAATCCATGATCCAGGTTGTGAATATGGTGAGTTTAGTAGTGAAGTCCAGGTTGATTCCATATATTGTCATTTCAATATTAAAATAAAAAATACATCATCTTCGATTTTCTTTTAAAGTCAACCATGTTTTTTTACCGATTATTTGTATTCTTTTGGACTTATCAAGTCAATTAGGTCATGTCAAAACAACTCCAACACAAGTTAATTTTAAACTCGAACTAGGCAAGAAGTCGGATCAAGAGGTTTAAAGGTTAACCCGCTTGGTCAGGTTTAATAACAATAACAAAAAGTCTCATATGGCTTAGACATTTTTTTAACATTCAAAAATTTTTGATCCTACCAAAGTGTAGCGTGAACTAGTAAACTAGTACTATTTATTTAGTTATTTAACTAGATTATTGACCCGTAGCTGCGATTCATATCAATTTTTTTAACTTAAAAAAAGTCCAAGCATTGCTAATGTGTTTTCTAATTAAAAAACAATTAATCATGAACTTAAAATATAATACATATTAGAAACCAAATTTTTTAAAATATTGATATCGTGATTTAATGGATGATATTTTTTTCAAATATTAGTTATTTAACTAGATCATTGACCCGTAGCTATGATTCATATTAATTTTTTAACTTAAAAAAAGTTCAAGCATTGCTAATGTGTTTTCTAATTAAAAAATAATTAATCATGAACTTAAAATATAATACATATTAAAAAAAATTTAAAATATTGATACGGTGATTTATTGGATGATATTTTTTTCAAATATTGAGACAATGATATATTAAATCATCCTGGTTTAACATGTCAAATATATGAACCACGTCATAAGATCATAATAAACTTATATAAAGCAAATAAAAATAAATTATGAATGTCAATTTCTAATGAACCCAATGTTGAAAGATAAACTTGAAAAAAAAATTAAAAAAGACAAAAAACAATATGATTTAACATGAGTTAACCTTCCAAACTCAAAACTTGGACCATAGGATCGAGATAATTCCATAGAAAACAAATAAAAAATCAATTAAAAAAAGACCGACAAAAAAACAACTTAAGTCAACCCAAACTAACCTGTTAAACTTGTGACTTAAGTCGTGAGACTGAAATAACTTTACATAAAGCAAATAAAAAAAATTATGAAACTCTATTTTCAACAGATCTAACGTTAAAAGTTGAAATTGAGAGGAAAAAACATAAATCCATAAGACCGGGATAATTCCACAAAAAGCAAAATTACAAAAATTACAAAACTAAATAAAAAGAAGAAGAAAAAGATTGAGTTGTTGGATCCTGAAATTGAAAAAAAAATCAATTAAAAAATGATCCAAAAATAATGAATCAAGTCAACCTGGGTTAACTTTTCAAACCCGCAACCTAGATCATAAGATCAGAATAACCTCATAGAAAGCGAATAAAAAAAATTATGAAGACCAATTAAATAAATATTCAATAAAAAAATGACCAAAAAATGAAGTGAGTCAACCCCAGAACAACCTGTCAACTCGCGACCCAGGTCATGAGATCAGGATGTTATTCCCATAAAAAGAAAATAAATAAATAAAAAGATTACGAATCCTAATTTTCAATCAATCCAATGTTGAAAGATGAAATAAAAAAATTTAATTAGAAAAATCAGCCTAAAAAATAGTCTAATTGAATCCAAGTTAACCTGTTAAACTTGTGATCTAGATCATAAGATTGATATAAATTCATAGAAAGCAAATAAAAAATAATTATGAAGCCCCACTTCCAACAAGTCTAATTTTAATGGTTGAAATTAAGAGAGAGAGAGAAAGGCTAAATGCATGAAACCAGTATATAACCCAACAAAAAAAAAATTAAAAGCATAATTTCCAAAACAACCTAATATTAAATGATAAAATTAAAAAAAAAACTACATAAACAAAAAAGAAGATTGGTTTGGTGAATGGTGAAATTGAAAACAAAATCTAATAAAAAAAGAAAAAAGAAAAAACATATACACACAACACTATTTTAATAAATCACAACAAAAAAATAGCATAACACCAACGAAATATTCTATCGGTATAAACACACTATTTCTATCAATATAAAATCACCAATTAATTAACTGATAGAAACAAGTCGTCAAAAAGTATCTTGTTACTGATATCATATTTGTCAGTAATTCCAAGATTATTTTTATTCTGAAGGATATAACGATGACTTATTTTCTTTGATCCTTAAAAAAGGATCGATCATTATTTGCCGCCAAATTCATTAGTGAGTTTTACTAACAATTTTTTGACAGATACATCCGTCAACAATATATCTATCTCATTGATGGATTCACCAACAGAATCACCAAGGACATATTCTGTTGGTGATTCCGTCGAGGTATATCACTACAAAATTTAACAGTTTTACCGACAGAATTTTTCCGTCAGCGTAAGACACATATTCAGTCGGTAATTAATTTACCGACAAAATCACCGATGGAAAATGCTTCATCGGTGAAGCTTTCATCGGTAATTTTTTGTCCGTCGGTAAATCCGTCAGAAATAAAAAAATAAAATTACCCGTTTTATTTTGTCGGTATATCCCTCGGTAATAATATTTTTTATTACCAACGGATTTACCGACGGAATTACCGATGGAAATTCCATTGGTAATTCCGTCGGTAATTATTTAAAAACATTTTAAAAAAATTCATTTTATAAAATTATAAAATAATTAAATTAACATAAATCAACATTGTATAATATATACTCAAAATGCTTGAAAAAACAATAAGAAAATCAACTCAAACAAATTTGTAACAAATAAATAAAATGAAAAAATAAATCCAACTAAAAAAATTCATATGAAAAAAATGAAATTGCAATTGCTAAAAATTTAAAAATCCTATAAATAAATCAACTAAAAATTAATCTCATATGAAAAATAAATCTCACAACAACATTTATACAATTATTAAGAACAAAAACAATTAAAAATAAAATAAAAAACAAATATAGTGAAAAAAATCATGAAAAAGGAAGAAAAATCTTACCTTAATGTAGTTGCAAGTGAAGCTAAGGAGAGAAAAAAAAAATTTCATAAAGCATATTAATTAAAAAAAACTAAGAGAATAAAAGAAGAAAGAAGAAGAAGACATACCCGAGTATGGAGGAAAAGAGAAGGAGATGAGGAGAGAAAAGAAGAGAAAGAAATAGATATTGATGTTTTTTACATATAGTGAAGAAGAAGAAGTAGAAGTAGAAGAAGAAGAAGAAGAAGAAGTAGAAGAAGAAGAAGAAATAAGTCTATCTCTATTGAAATAAAGGGATTCAGGCTTTTTATTGGGGCGCGTTAGCGACGGATTTACCGACGGATAATTGAATATTAATATATTTTTAATTATTCCGTCGGTAATATTTAATTTAAATTTTCAATTTCGTAAAACGTTTTCAGAAACCGCCAATAATTACCGATGATTTTTCAATCCGTCGGTGATTCCGTCTGTAATATTTAAATGAAAATTTTAAATCAATTAAATTTTTTCAGAAAACCGCCAAATAACACCGATGACTTTTCAATCCGTCGGTGATTTTGTCCGTAAAGAACAACAATTAACAGTGTAATTGGAAAGTGAACAGTTGTAGAGCTCTTTGGAAAATACCGACGGACAAAATCCGTCGGTGATTCCCTTTGTAATTGACATGATGAACAGTGTTTACAGTTTACCAATGGATTTACCGACGGATTTTACCGACGGAATAAATTCCGTCAGTAATTCTGTTGGTAAATCCTGACACGTCATCATTTTTTTTTGCTTTGTTTTAATTTTTTTTCCAACTGTAATTCCTTCGGTATTTCCGTTTGTATTTATCGATTTTCTGGTAGTGTATATTGAAACAGTTAACAACTTTCTAGAATTTTCGAAGGAAAATGGTGATCATTTATTCGTCGATATGTACCAAAACAATTAATGACTCTTTGTAATTCCCTGAGGAAAATAACAATCATTTACCAATGTAATTTTTGTTGGTCTTTATACAAATTATTATTTTAAAAGCAAAAAAATAATGTCCAACAATTTCATAATTGAATTAAACAACATCAAACAACTAATTTAAATTAAAAAAATAAATTTTATATAATGTAAAAATCAATTACAAATGTCTATACAAATAAATTACAAGATCTGGTCGCATGTGGAGGTGAAAGGGAAGGAGAATCTCATGAAGGTTCATATGAGGGAGGATAATTACTGGAAAAGTATGCCCTCCAACTTCTTTTTTTGTTCTTTATACTTTGCCTCCATTTTAACCCTCGGATCACTAACTCATTGTTCAACCAACTCATTAATAGCTAGTAATGGTTGAATCAGGCTAGGTTGTGTTTCCATATACAACTCTATCAGAGCAGGCTTGCGTCCAAGTTGTGTTGACTATAAAATAAATCAATACTTAAACATTATCACAAATAACAGTTACCATTTGAAGAAAAAACTTCAAAATAAAATAGGCTCTTACCAAGTGTTTTGCATGGTTAATGAAAGGAAATGACCCACCAATATGTTTGCTAATGGAACTATAGGTCTCTTTGTTTCTATTCGAGTACACACTCCATGAGTGCCTCCTAAAAGTGTTCAACATGAAGAACTCTGGATATCTCTCTCAGTTACTCTTTTGTGATGTGGGGGAGGTCTACAATTCTTCCAAACATCAAAGTCATTTCACTCAACTTATCTTATAGCATAATTGTGAGTATCATACTAAAAATCACGCCATCTGATTAAAAAATTCATTAAACTAAAAACATTTACATAAAAATATCACTATTATACAAAAAAAAAAAATACATCACACATTAAACCTTATCTAATTGTGCTGTAATTTTCCTAGACTTTCTTTGTCACATTTAAGTTTGCCTTGTCCCACCAAAAAATTTTCTTGAAATCATTTTCATAAAATAATTAATTTCTAAATTTTGAAAACATCTTTTATCCACTAAAAGTATTGATTATATATTAACTTTGAACTTCCCTCACCAAGCCTTAACCATAGGCTTCCATTCTGGATGATCGTTACGTTGCCTCCATTAAAAAATAGTAACCTCCATCAACGCTTTCATCATTAATGTTATTGTTCTCGTAGCTTCCATATTTGTGAATCTAAAAATGAAATAATTAACTTCAATCTATATAAACTATAACTGTTAAACCCGATCAGGAAGTTGGCTCGGTCAAGATACTGAATCACAGGTCACACGAGTCTTTCTAACATTCATTGATACTTTGTAGACCAAAAAGAATGAAAGTTAGAAGAAATATCAACATATAAAATCATAATAATATAACTAAGGAATGAAATTATAATTTAAAAAGTTTGATGAGGGAAATGAAAAAAAGAAAAAGAAAAAAGACACGGTCTATGAACAGGGTCTCTCCCATTTCTTCCATCATATTTGATAATGATAACGGTAATAATTATCTGATAATGATGTATTTGCTTATGGAATGGGCTTATGGATTGCTATGGAAACCCAGTCCCTAGTAATAAATAAAAAAAGAAAAAAGGAAAACAAAATTATGTTCCCGCTTGCTAGGAAGGTTCAAAAAGAAACGTCAACAAAATCCGCACCTCTGATTATGCTGTTCTTGTTACTGTCATCTTCATATTCCAAACCAAAACATTTTTGTTCGATGATGATGGTGATGTTACAAAACCTTCTTACCACTACTGTTTTAAAATAATAATATCGATTCTCCTGAACCCAATCGCATCATCCCCTTGACGTCCTCATCGCCTGCATCCTCTCCTGTGGCCCTCTAAGTATCTGTCTTTCTTCTACCTTTCCCCAAGAAAACACATTGTTTGTGCTTTCTTTCCTTTTATGAACGACCCTTTTGATTTGTATGGCAATCACTGTTTCTTGTTGTCAAGTTTTTGATCTGGGAATTTGGGGATAAACCAACTTCTCGACGTTTTTTCTTTTAATTTCCTTGCAAGTTCTTAACTTTTTACGAAAATTTGCTACAAGTACTTGAGCCATTGTAATTTTTTTTATATTTCAGATGGTTTAATAATGCGGTTTTTATTATGATTGTTTTCTTGACGCTGAAATGGACTTGTCTCTGTTGCATCTAGGTTCTTTCATTTCCAATGTTTCTGTTCACTTTCCAAATTTACATGGCTATATATTATTCCTGACAGGATTTTATTTTTCAAACGATGTAATCTGTTACTTTATTTCTTTGCTTCCTTTTCTTTTATGTTTATTATTGTTTTCTTCTTCATGTCATAGTGTCATTGTTATGATTCTATATTGAAGATTATAGGTACCCGTACCCCCTTATGTTCTCCTCCCATAACTGCTTGGTTAGAGTTTTCTAATTTGGAAACAGTCTGAATTGTGTGATTTCTTCTGTTTAATTTCTCTGTTTTTCTTTTTTCAATTGTAGGAATTTCGTTTTAATTACCTTAGTAATCACTCTCCCATAAGATCTGTTAGTGTAGATCTACAGCAACACAATAGTTTCCTATTAAGGTTTGAGATTTATTGATGTTATAATATTCTACCGTTTTCGTTTTGTTTATGATGTCGGTGTTGCAGTGAATTTATCATTTTTTTCAATGAAAAATACACCATTGATTTCTGTTATTGAAGATTTTAATCTGTATGTTGTCAGCGAGATGCCAGGTTCAGATGTTTATAGACAAAGTGATATTCAACCGAAACCTCAGTTGATGCCTTGCTTTCAAAAGGAAGTTCAATCATACAGTTCTTCAGGATGCATTGACGAACATCTGGCTGATCCTTTCAAGGAGGACAATATGATGAACTCTTCAATGAGTAGCCTTACAAGCCACGAAGAAACCACCACTAAAGCTGATGATACTAATGCTGGCAATGGAAAGGCTACAGTGTTGATGTCAGACCAAACTGGAGAGGAACTCCCTTCTGTTTCAATGAATTTTTTTGATGCCTCTGCACGACAGAAAGAAACTGAGAGGTTCGGAGAGTTCCTGCAGTGTTTGTCTGGAAATGTTGATGATCATGTCGAGTCTGATATATTTGGGGGCACATTTTTTGGAGAACAGCACCGTGAACTATTTTCACCTCAGGTGAATAAATTGATTTGGGTTCATTATGTGCATATTAATTTAACAAGAATTTCAGTATGAAAGGTTTCCCGTTGTTGTACCTTCCTCAGAATATTGAGTACTTGCAGGCTGCAGGTGGTCAACATGATAAACTTGGTGCTAGTTTTCAGATATTTCCTGAATTTTTGCAGAGAGATGAGGCATATAAATATTCTAAAGAGAGTTTAGGATCGCTATCAAAAGAATCTGTTAAGGTAAAAAACTGGTTTCCTGTTTCTTATACATCATCGTATAATACAAAACTTGTGTAGTTTATTTCATGTTCAAATTTATAGCCTTTTATAGTGCAGGAGATATTGCTGCTTTTTTCTTCTCGCTTTGTTCAACCTAGTTATATTCTTTTATGTAATGTTGACCTTTTGGATTTAAGTTCTTCATCTGTTTTATCGAAATTTAAAATTATTTGGTGTGAAGTGGAGATCTACGTACTGTCAGCAAGATAATATGATTGCACTGGATACTTTTAATTTCTGTTAGGAAATCCTTTACTATTTATAGTATTTGAAGCTTTGCCCTGTGATGCGTTCTTTGATACGGACAATATCATTCACGTGTCTTGTTCAAGTGCGTCAGTGTCATTGCAGGCTTCCGTCCTGCTTAGGGTTTCCCTAGATTTTCTTTAGCAGAAAAAGTTTCTGAGTCCTGGTTGAGACTCAAATGAATCTTATTTGACTACAAAGGTGCAACTTATTAAATTTAAATATCAAAGAAGGTGTCATATTCTTCTACTTCATAACACTTGGTTCAACGATCGTCCTTTATCCTGGGAAAAGACAGTAGGACCTCCTAGAAAAGGCGATGCATAATTGGAGCACACACTTTGTTGCAATCAAGAGGGTTTTCAAGCTTGAGCTTCAATGACTCTTGAGTTATTATGCACCAATCAAGATTTTGGTGCTTTAGGTATTGTGTGTTAACAGAAAAATGTAACATGAAGAGTTTACTTAGATGCCAAGAAATTTGTGCAAAATTTAATAAAACATGTAATTTAATTTGGACTCCCATTTTTATTTTTATTTTTTATCCTTGATGAATTGTGAGTTTGAAGAGATTTGTGAAGTTTCTCTTGCAAAAACAATAACTTCCCATTTAATATTTTATTTAAGGTATTGCCAAGAGTAATTCATATCCAATTTCTTCAAGAGTTAATTACGGCAGTGCAATGTTATCTTCAATACAGGAGGCTGATCAGCGCCATCGTGGCATACGTAGACATTTGCATTTTGGGGCTGCAATTTCATGCAAACATGCGGGTAATGGGACACATGAGACAGCCAATTTATGCTTACCAGGCCGTCAGACAGACTTTGAGAGTTTGGTTCCACCTCATGTTGAAACAAGAGGAATCTCTGGCATTTGGCAGGCCAGAAGTTGTTCCCAGACTGCAACATTGTGGTCCTCTTTCTCCCCATCTGCATGTGAATCTGTTAAATCAGCTCAAAATTATGGAAACCGTGCTGTATCAGCTTGTATTCCCTCGGGCGGAGATTTGCATTTAAATAGCTTTGTCAGATCTGAGTCCGTGGGCTCAGAATTTAGTACAAGTAAGAAATTGGGAAGTAATCTACACCAACAAGAGGAGAAGTTAATGTCTGATAGGGACCATTATTTATGCAAGGAAATAGACGGTAACCCAGTCTTATCTTTTCTTGGGGATATTTATTCTCACTTGGGATATGAACAGCAGGAGAGTCAAGCTGCTGCGGGAGCAGGTTCTTCCAGTTATCAATCTAGTAGTATTATGCAACCTCCATGTGATTCTCTGCATTTGATACCATATGAGCAGCAGGCATCTCTGTGCAAGGGGACAATGCCTTCTTCAGAATATGCTGACATAGTTGAGTTAAACCAAATGAGCCCTGAGAGGAATAGGTGGAATACCTTAATGTTTTTTATTCAAACATTCCGACTCTCAGTTATACCCTTTCAAGTTGCTTACGTTTTGTATTTGTTGGTGTTGTTAATTAGGAAGAAGGCAAAATACATCATCAAGAGTGAGGGTTGTAGACGTTGCAACTGTAAGAAATCAAGATGCTTGAAACTGTAAGTGAACAGTAGCTACGAGTGGAGAAAATTTTAGATTTTGTTTTGTTACTTGCTTTATTTTATTAAAAGAAAAAAGAGCATCGACATGCTTTTGTGGCTCACACTTGTTAGGTAATTACAAATGGTGCATTACAGGAGTGGCAGGTGATATCTTTAATGCCCTTAAAATGAAAAACAATGGAAGTTTTATGAATTTTCTAGTTCTATGAATTGCTTACGCTTTCAGAAGTTGGGGATGACTCCCACCTTTCATAATGGTCCACAGTCCCTTAATTTTCCATGTATAAAAGAAAACGAACTAGTTCATCTAAGCTTGCGAACTACCTCAGGTCTCATTGAAAAATAGAAAATCAATAATCCCTGCTATTTTCCACTGTCTCACCTACACTTTTTGTTATTGGGCAGTTATTGCGAGTGCTTTGCTGCTGGAATTTATTGTCTAGATACTTGTTCATGTGTAAATTGCATTAACAAGCCTGAATATGAGGACACAGTTCTCGATATGCGACAACAAACTGAAGCTCGTAATCCTCTTGCTTTTGCTCCAAAAGTTATCAATAATGCCACCAACTCTCCAGCAAATATGATGGTAATCTCATTTTTCAAGTTGCTCATCTTGTTTCTTTGCCTCAATCTTTTATTTGAGGTGAAAATGATATACAGGAAGAAGGAAAATGGATGAAAACATCCTCATCCAGGCACAAGAAAGGGTGCAACTGCAAGAAGTCAAAGTGTTCTAAAAAGTATTGTGAATGTTTTCAGGTTTGTATCACATTCCTGGCAGTATTTCTGCAAAAGAGTTTCTAAAAAAGTTCTGTTCTTTCTCATTTCTAGTTTGGATGAAATTGATTTCACATAGCATTTTCGACATTGATGTTATGATTATTTTTGCCTTTGAATTAAAAAGGAAAAAGCAACCAGACTTGTTCAATTAGGATGGCATATTTAAACTGGAAATTACATGACATATTCAATCTTTAAGCTGTTCTTATTTTGTAAACATTCTCTGTATTCTAAGGGTGGAGTTGGATGCTGTAATGGATGCCGATGTGAAGGATGTTACAATCCTTATGGAAACAAAACAGGTGACACTTTACTCTATTAATTGATAAGCCATTTTCAGTTAGTTTGATCATATGCTGAATCCTTATTCAAACATTGGCTTTGGAAAACAAAGAAAAGAACCAATCTCCTACCATCAGAAATGGAACTTGTTGAACTAATAATACTTACATTTTCTTTTCTCACGAGCAAATAGGGTATGCGACTTCAAACTTTAATGGGCTGCAAGAGTACTGTAGCGATATTAGCAAATTGTAGCCTCATGTCAATTTCAAGATTGATTTATTAAAACTTTCTTGGTATTCACTTTTAAAATGCACGTTGGTACTGCTTCATTTCTTGTGATAATGGCAAAATTTTAAACCTCTGAGCTTTTTCAAGCATACAAGTTCGGTGAGAACAATGTTGCAATTATCAAATGGTCAAATGCCTTTCCTCAAATGCTTTCTCGAGATATGTACGGTCATTTTTACATCATCCTTACCTTACTACTTTCAGACTTATACTCGGAACTGTCTGAAAGTTTAGAGCGGGAACAACTTCTCTCATTGGCAACATCATCAAAGCCTGAAATATCTATCAGTAGTCGTATGCCTTCGATCCCATGCATTGTACGACCACTGAAGGTTTAGGCATCTTTAAGATTTTTATATTTTGTAGACTCAAATCGATGGCAATTGTGGAGGTTGTTGAAGTTTGCTGTTTCCTGATGTAAATCCTCATTTGGATTTCGGATTTTTTTTGGAATTCGATCTAGGACAAATACTTTGGATTAAACTATGAATATTTCGATCGCCCCTTTTCTAAAGTCACTATCAAATTGATTTCTACATGATGATGAAATTGCAGAAACAAATTACAGAAGAGCTGAAAGATGGAATAATCCATCTCAGGAGCAGCTGGATACTTTGGAGAGTCATAATGATTGCATCAAAGCTGAGAGACCTAATCAATTCTCATCAACATGGGAAGAACTTGCTGATATAGGCCATCTGACTCCACCATCACGTTGTCTCTTAGGTGCAGTGGCCTCTTCAGGTTCTCTCAACATAAGGGACTGTTCAAAAAAATTTCTAGGTCAATCGCAACAAGAAAGCAGCGTCCTCTCACCATCTGGCTACCTTAATTGGCACCATTCACCTAGTAGTCTTACTCCAAAATTATATGGATGTGAGGCTCTGCCTGAGCTCAGTTCTGACCGCTTTTTCTGTAACATGATGGAGGATGCTACGCCTGAGACACTCAAGAACACCTGTACCCCCAGTACAGAGGGAGTGAAATCTTGCTCACCTAATCAGAAATGGGTGTCTCCTCCAAAAATTCGTTCACATGAGTTGAGATCAAGCTCGTCACAGGGGTTGAGAAGTGGATGCAAATTCATTCTGCAGGATTTGCCTTCTTTCCCTCCTCTTACTCCATATAGTAAGTCACAGGCTGCAATCCATCAAAATGATGGCGATCATAAAGGTAGCAATGGCTACCAATGACTGGAATATGCTAAGTGTGGTATGTGATAACTTTGTTATTTGGATTTCCATTGCAACATGTCTGCAAAATATGGGTTTTTTCTTACTCAAAGCTGAAGCGAGTTGTGTACTGTCCTCCAGGATATATTCGAAATTAACTGCTCACAAGCTCAACCATTTTGGCCAAGAAATCTGGGAAGCATAATTTTCTCAATAGTGCTAAACTTTAACCCCTTTCTTCACCTTTGTTTGGTTAGATAACATTACAGCTTACCGGTTGCTACTTAAATTTACAACTTCAAGCAATTTTTAAATTCTCGTTGGTCACTCTGTAATCATCTGCTTATATTACTCTTGCAGGGTTTATGGGATTATATTTTATTTTTTCTGAACGAGTACTCTTGTAGGTTAATAATCTCTTTTTGTGCACGTGCATATACATGAATGCAACACTATTCTCCTTTCTCCTATTTCTATTTTTGGGATACAGTGAATCCAAGATCAAAGATCTTGTCTTCCTTCTATCCAAGTTGTGGTATGGAAACTTGAATGGATAACTGAAAACTCAAACAGTCATGCTTTCACCAGAGAGAGGAAACCATGGTAGGCAAAACTCACTAGACTGAATATTAGATTAACCAATACAAAATGCTGAGCAAGCAGAAGTGATTAGACCCATCACTGCTAAATTATACAATCAAAATGAAAACATGCAAGATTTATTTTAAGGTCAGGCAAGAAAGCAAAAGGGAATTAGGAAGGTTATATTATCTATACCATATGCTCGATAACCTGTTCTATTACTACCTACTTGTACAAATCCAGTCATCCTCTTCCCGTTATTGTTTTCCCTGTTCTTTCTCCTATAAGCTCCAACCCGAAGCCGATTCTGTTCTGCAACTAAGAGCGGGAGCCCTCAAGCCCCAGCCTGGCTGCGAGCCAATTGCGAACCTCATCCATTTCTTTGGGGACCGTGTAATGACCAAGCCTGCAGCCAAATTAAGCCACTCAAAAACTGCTTCGAGTTACATTAACCAGTAAAAGTTAATTCCTGCTTTCAGAGGAAATTTTTTTACCCCTCATAAGATTTGAAAATCAGGTTTCGGAATCCTGCTGTATTCAAGCTGTGAGCAGATTTCTCTCCGTAGTTATAGGGGACTACATCATCACCTGAAAAAGGTATGTTACTGTCGCATTAATTGCATATTCAATTGGAAAGGAAAACATGTATATCCTATAGTGATAGCGATGGAAATAGTTGGTTGATCAAGGTGAAGAGTTAGGTCGATTTCAAGGCATTTTCACCGCTATGATGGGTTGTAGACAAAGCTACTAATTCCCTATATTTTTATAGACATGCTGAGTAATAACATTGTAGATTAGAGCAGATCAGTTGCACAGGGCCGTATAAAATCGTGATAGCGATGAAAAAGGCCTCAAAGGGTAAGTAAGTTCTTATGAAACTCCTGTCACCAGAGCAAAGCCAGCTATTCAATTCAGCTTCATAAACTGTCCAGATTGTTGAAGTGCCACCACCATTTATATTATGCTAGATTGATATCTTAGTTAAAAAAATGAAGCATTGTAGAGACATCAAAAACTGGAGTGCATACTTGTTCCATGGCAAAGAAAAATGGGCAACGATGCAGCACGCCTCGCAGCCTCGTGTGACCCTTCGACTTTGCTCCTTAAGCTCCTGTGTGACAAAAGGCTCTCTTAACTAGAAATAGGGGAAGATTTCGCAAACAAGTACTGAGCTCTATAGATGCTCTCCTTAGATAACAGGAGGATCCACCGATCCCTCATCCATGTAATAGCTGGAGGATAAAAGGGTTTATTCAAGAAGGAAAGCTCAGCATGGTCATACCTTGAACCTGGAAGCCAGCCACTTAGTCCAACAACTGCTCTGAGATTGATAGGATACGCATTACCGTTACCATATTGTCCCAAGGCTGCACAAGTTGCAGAATAAATGGCTGTTGCAGCACCCATACTGAAGCCTCCAATAGCAACTTTCACTGTCACAAAAGGTGTTGCAAGAATGAAGTTGCCAATATTTGAATCAGATAATATGGACAGAGGTTATGCATTACACTGATACTAGATGACTTTAGTAGAACATATATGATAACTGCGACTTGGAGAACTGCACTGAGAAGTTCAAACTAGCGGACGACATATCAAAGGTGCATAATCCAGTGTTACAGTTTGGAGTAAATTGGTACAGGCTAGAAAGCATTGCTTTCATATAGTTCAGATGGACTTGAACTTCTACTTTTTGTTAAAATCAGTTGCCCTTGTAAGTAGTGTAATAAGCACACGGTACTTTATAAAATCTTACAACAGGATAAATTTGCATGCAGATTAGGTAGATGTTCACAGAAAATAAAGCCTCGAAAATACCATCAGCTGGCTCAGTAGACAGTAAATTTGCTATATGTGCTGCTGAAGCATCTAAACCCTCCCAGTCATCTGGGCTATCTTCTGAAATTTCTCCAACGTCGGACCCTGTACAAATTTCATAAGTATAATGGGTGAATGGATTCCGTCATGAAATATTTGAAGATGGAAGTGTAGTGCGTGATGGTGATTAAATTAAAAAGAAAAAACAAGGCGATCATTCTTACATGCAGTGCAAGGAAATCCACCCAGCAGTGCCACAGGACGAGTAGGAGCAGTTGGGCAAATCCATTTAATCTGCATCATGAGTTTCACTCCAAGCATAAGATTCTTATGGAGGAGTAAGACTAACAGTTCATCCACAAGGTGATAAATAAAGCACAAAAAAAAAAAGAAATAGAAATTTATTCAGAGTGCACAAGATTAGGAAGCAAAAAAAAAAAACAAAATGAATTCCTTACATTCGGAAGAGGGAGATTTTCCAGTAGCTGGGACCAGCTGCAACCAAACAGAGAATAAAATGAGAAACATGTTTGGTTTTAAGATATAAATTATTAATAAACATCTGCAGTATATTTTCTAAGTATGATCACGGCATTTGAGAAAAGGCAGCAGTGGAAGACATAAATGCACGAATATCTTTATCTTCGAAGTTTTCAACAGTGAAAGAACAAAGCAAATTCAACATGGGGCATGGATTTGTGTTCATTGGCCATCCCATAGGATTCAGAGATCAAAGATGATCTCTAGAAACAATCTATTGCTTAAGTGCATATGAATATCCTTCAAGAAATGCCTGCTTATCATTGTTGGGTTGCATGCCAGAATTAAGCGAAGTGGTGGTCACCTATTCATGAATATGGCATCTACAAGTTATCCAATTAAAGCCTACCCAAATTAAGCACAGTATCAAACAAGACAAAAACAGGAAAGGACGAATAATTTGATCAACATTATTTCACGGCGCTGCTGCTCTCCCCATGGAATTTATTCTAATGAGAATCTCAGTGAAGGGAGATTAACATTGAAAATATGTGACATCGTACGGAACCCTCCAATAAAGAACATGCCTCTGTGTTAACGTTTGTGAACTCCTTTATCTTATCCTTGTCCTTGATCAAACCAAAAGGTCCACCATATTCCAACACAGAATTTGTATGTAATACAAAAGGAGGAAAAGATAAAAAAGCATAAATCATTGTCGGCAAGTTATGGAATAACCAAGGCATGTTTACAATTAATCATTGAGTTCCCACTACCCCAGTTGGACTGTTTATCACATGAACTGCACAGAAAAACAGTGATCAATAGCTTGCTGATTAGTGATATGGTACCGACATGATGATGTTGAGTCTGAAAACACTTAATTCCATGATGGACTTGAATATAAAGAATATGTTGTCTGCAACTTTTTACAAATCTAAGGAAAAAGTTTCTTCTATGCTTCTTTGGGGGAGGAGAGTTTCGGAATCTGAAACTTGGTTTTGAATGGGTAGAGAGCACTATATCAATGCCATGAAAGAAAACAAAAAAAAAGAAGGGAAAATAACAGCTACAATTAATACCTTGAACCATTATCACCAAGACCATGTAACCAAACTATAGTGGCCTGGTGTTTTCCTTTGGGCCTCACCACATAAGTCCTCCCAAATTCAAAGTTCCTTCTAGCAGGTCTACTACCTGAATATTGAAGCGATGAAGTCACTTCTCCGTTCTCATATACCATGAGGTTGAAAGAACAGAATAAAAGAGAAAACATAAATCTTGCACATGAAACCAAGAAGATCAACATTCATTTAACATTGCATTGATGGAACAAAACTATATTCAAATTGAAATGAAAACAGGCAATCAAGATATGGAAGGAAACAAACCAGAACCCATAGAAAAGTGTTGTTGGTAGCTCATTTTTGAGGATGGGAGCAAACACCTTAGTGCACCTCCTATATGTTAATAAATGACAAGAAGAGGAACTACTGCAATGAAGAAAACCTAGAAAGACAATGTGTATTTATAGTGTGGAAAAGGAATAAGACAAGTGAATATGCATATCTTTCACTAGCAAGATTTTTATGTGTAGTGTGTACACTAGCTACAAATTAGAAACTGAAAAGGGGAGAGGCAAGGCATCCAGGAAAAGGAGAGGGCGAAAAAGACAAGGAAAGAGAAAAAAAAAAAGGAAGAAATCTTTTTAAGAGCAGAGAGAATCAAAGCAGAGAGGAGCACATTCATCCATTTCTGAGCCGCCCAGCTAGGAGAGAGGGAAGGCTCTGCGATTTTGCAACATAGAGAGGAATCTAATGCTTGGGGGAAGTGGCTAAAAAGAAATCCAAACAATTAACTACAACAAGAAGAAGAGCAACAATCAACAACAGCTTTCAAGAATATTACTGAAAACAAGAAAGAATAAACCCAAGTCAGCTTTACGAAATATATTTTCTCAATCATTTGTTTATGCATTTCTGATGATCGACAGATTCCCATTAACCACAAACTTAAAGAGAAGTTTCAAGTGTCCAATTTATCGATGACATACAAACAAAGTGTGATATTCATGGAACTAGTATTGCCCAGCAACAGAAGGAAATAATGATGAGAAGTTGGATTTTCTTTATATTTACACGAATGTACTATATACAGGTGCACAGAACATAATGATATGTCTGCCTGAATATGTGTGTGAATTTTCATATTAACAACCTGCATTTTTCAAAAGAAAGAGACACATGAAAAAGCATGTCGACTTTTTTCTCTCCTTCCAATCCTCTTTCTTGCTTTTCTGTTTCCCACCATGATAGTTTTTGGTAGTTCAAGTCCCACCAACAAAATTTTTGTTTGTTTATGCTAATGTTATGGGGGAAAACATGAGCACAGTTCTTTTCTTTCTTTCTTTCTTTCTCTGTAAGAGCCTGTCTTGTAAGCTATTTCCCGAGATTTCTTCAAAAAAAAATCTCAAGTGCTAATTTGTAAGCGTTCATGTGTGTGTATGTGCTAGCGCGCATGCGGTTGATGCTCTGATGGTCAAACATAATGCACCTTCCCTTTTGCAGAATGCACTATGGATTCATGGTAAGGTTTTCAGGAGGGATTTTTGTGTGTTTTGCTAGGAAGAACTTTCTTTAACTCACTGTGAACTTTTTCCTAGTGCTGAAGTACTTTAGATTGTTATTATAAATGTCCATCCCGAGGCATACTTTTACAAAATCGCAAAGCATTCAAGGACCTACTCCAATTTCATCTCATTCCATTTTGGTTGAAAGTTCTATACACTCACACAATTCCTTTGTTAAATGATAAGATCAGGAATCTCTAAAATGGGTGTCACTTCAATCAACACCACTAGACATCACAAAGAGTTCTTCAGCTCCTTTTTAACTCCCCTAAATAAAATTCCCTTTGCACCTACCACATGTTCCATCACAAATTGAGATCCAAATGCCAGGATTGGAATATGATTTGCTCTATGTGATTGGCTACTAAGTTTGTAAGCCAGGGCCAGCTGTAGCATATATCCTAGCTAGCCTCAGCTAGATAAGTAGTCTTGACGTGCAGACCCACCATCAAGTGTTTCACACTTTGAGTAGATCACAGAGTGAAATGCCGAAGGGTCTTGCCCTTTCATCATAAGATGTCACTTCGTAGGTCACCTAGAAGACGCAGAAGCCTTAACACAGGACGCAATGGTGGAAGAATTTTTCTGCTTTCTATACAGATGACATCCATTTACAGTTGTTCCCAACCCATGTTTCTTTTCTCCTTCTTAAAACCAGGAATTCTTAGCTATGAACTTCAAACTTGAGGCAACACACACGCACGCACAGAGTCCCACTCGCTTTATAGCTTTAGCTATGGTGATATATAATTAGTCCCAAGGAGTATTCTTTTTTAGGGTTCCATGAACATTTCAAAAGCACCTGCTCTTATTCAACTAGTTGACTAAACTCATCCTCCAAAGAATCAGGCCGACATGGCATGCCGTAATTCGTTATTGCAGTAAATGCCGCACCCATCAAAAGCTCTTAAGCTCAATGTCAACGCTCGAATAGGGCAATTTCCCTCGTTTGTGGAGGAAAAAGAAAATAAATTAGGGCAACTTTCTTGCTTGTCAACACCTAAATTCCATGCCCCAAGTTCAGTAGGGAAAGAATCCGTCTCAGTTGCGTAAATGGTTATTTTAATTTGTGGGTTTGCATATTAAACCGCAGACGATATATGTGCTGTTTTCAGGAGATTAAAATAGATGAATAAAGCACCCAGGTTAGCAAATTTGCATAAGGGTTAGAATATTCTGATAAATTACATGAAGGAGAAGACAGGATTCTCAGGGATATAAAACTAAGGCAACCTATTTTATATAGAAAGTAGGCTTTAGTTGTTCCTAAGCTGGCTTCCAAATGTATTAAAGCTAGCTCTACAAATAGGAGACAACAAGGTTCCAATCTTCAACAATGTGAATAAAGTGCAAAGGCATAATATTTTCTAGGTAAGAAGCTGGTGATCACTTACTGACGAGACATCTGTGAACCATACCGTTTTAGCTTAGGTTTCCCTATGATCTACATTTTAATTGTAGATAAATTAATTAGTGAATGTAAATTAAAGTAGCAAATGTAGCGATAAAAAATTTGATGGACATGAATTAGATAGATTAGAAAATATATTGAGGGCGTTTGTTGAAATGAAAAAAAAAA
>Ga0325402_1000675_pt1 | contig 25171 bp, 18 predicted proteins | sample PopdelMetagenome_22_FD_207212 | JGI IMG/M metagenome (GOLD analysis project Ga0325402, IMG submission 207212) | Populus deltoides microbial communities from Bellville, Georgia, United States - Xylem-PdKOR-R3 | ecosystem: Host-associated > Plants > Phyllosphere > Stem > Wood/Secondary xylem...
TAGACCTACAAAATACATTTTTTAAAGGATGAGTTTCCTCAAATAAAAAAAAGAAAAGAAGGAAGAACCCGGTAAAGATAATCCGTACGCTTTACTTGCATAACCATTATGTAATTGATTTTTTAATACAGAATATTATTATAAATAATAAATTTAATACAGGCGGGAGAGAAAAGTTGAAACATGAATCCTCAAAGATGACATGGCATTAAAATTTTATCTATTTTTATATAAAGATAGATAAATATTAAAGGTTCGGCCCGAGCAATGGGACAATGTAAAGCCCATTAACGGCCCATATCCAGCGTTGAAAATGATTTCAATTAATATCAAACAAGGAAAAAGAAACAAAAATTCACAGAAAAAGCTTGATTGATCCAACAAAAAAAAAAAAAAGAGAGAAGAAGAAGATGTCGACAGAGAGACATGGCAATCCCTCATCAACGTCTCGTGAAGAAAACGCTCTGTAAGTTTATCAAGTATTTATTAGAATAACAATATTTCCAATTGATTATAATAAGCATTCTGTGCTGGTTGCAATTGCAGTTTCTTAGATATAGTGCAGGAGGCTCCTCTATTCGGTCACCGGAAATCCAGGAGTATTTTTGGTGCTATCGTTTACTGTGCTCTACTGGCAAGTACTGTATCCTTTCTACTTCCTCTTCAATTACTGTTATTATTATTAATGGTATTAATTAATTTTAGGCAGGTTATGCTGTTTTGGCAGCCGGAGCTCCATATATCTTTCGCCCTATAAAGCATTTGGTTCCGTCTTTGCTTTGCAGTTGTGATGTTGTTCTTCTTATACTCACAGGTATATCTATCTATCCATTAAATTTTGGGAAATACGATATGGTTAAGAGAGAGTAGATTCATTTCATTTCTTCCTTCAGGCATCTTTCAGCAATATTTCGTTTCTCAAGTTCAGAAAATACGGTTGCAGGTAATCTCCACTACCTTCCTACTCTAATTCAATGTAATAAGTTCATTTTTAGATGTTTATTGGTCCACTCGATAGCCTTTTTGCTGCTCTTTTTGGGATTTCTTTATGGAATGAAAGCGCATTTTATATTCGTCAAACAAATGTTATTTTGACGCCTGTTCCATGTAATTTTCTCCCAGCCTAAATGTTGCTCTTTAAGATACTACTGGGAAACCCGCAGCAAATGTTTGATTTTGCTTTTTTGACATTTCTGTTTCTCTGTAGAGCTGTTGGACTCTTAAATCGTGGGCTCTTGTGAACAACGTTTACCTGCTCTACAAACCATCACCGTCTCTTATTTGTTTTGTAGGGTTATTACAGTTTTAGCCAGAAGTTGAAGCATATTGTTCGCTTACCATTTGCCATTACTGCGTATGGTAAGGAAATGATTTTAAGTTCTGTCCTTATCTTCTCATATGTCTATCTATTTGACCATGGTTTTTTGTTCGTCTGTACAACTCCACCATTTTCTCCTCTATGTCCTGGATTTCTCAACTCAATGAGTTGAAAAATTAGGTCTCATGGTAAAATTTGGATATAATTTGTGAGGGTTGGTACCACAATCATTCTATCATTAAGTTTGTCCATTACTCTGGAATATTTTGACATATTTCAGCTATAGTTAAATCAGAGATTTAGCTATATGTATCATCTACAAGTTAATTAATGTACATCTATTATTTCATCTCATAATTTTTATTGTTATCATTGTAATGATTGTTTATTCAAATTCTAGGAACTGCTACCATGCTGCTTGTCATGGTATGGAAACCCCACATCAGTGTCCTTTCAGTCTCTACATTACTGAGGTCTGGACATTATTTACTTTGCTGACGTGCATCTCAATTGCTTCATTTTCAAGTTATGTCCTATTATTGCTCATGATATTGAGCTGTGATCCTATTATTCACAAGTAACATCGTATCTGATCTGTTCTCTCATTAGATAAAATGGAAATTTTCCTGCTCTGTATCGCTTTTTTCTAACTGTGCTGTGAAAATTCATTTTCCTTCTCATTAAATCTGCAGGATTAACATGTTGGCTGAAGCAATATGTGCTGCATCATTTATGAGTGTCTATATTGGTGAGCCTATACAATCCTTGTAGTGTTTTGAGTTTAACATTATTTATGTAGCGTTGGTACCATGAAAAAAGCTATTGTCAATAATCAAACCTTATAGGGTGCTTGTTAGACAACTCTTTCCCCATCCAGATCTAGTGTGGAATATTTGCAAGTTCTTTATCTATACGCTTCCTTCACCCGGGATTTTGACATTGTGTAGCTATTCTCATAACTATTGAAACTTCAGTTTGAATTAAAAAATGCTTTTGGAAATTCCTTAGATCCATGGAGCATGCACGGTTACAAGAAGCATCCATTTTGAACTTCTTAAGCTTTCCTATGAACAAGATACTCTGTAAAAGCTATCACATGACAGTACTGAGCATTTGAAATGGGATTTTCTTCTGGAATGCAAATTTAGATAGCCTCGAGATCATTTTATCTTTGCCAATTCAAGATCTCTATTGTTCATACCTGTTTACTGAATTTAAACTCAAAAATCAATGTTCCATTGGAGATTATAAAACTTTCATCGCAGTTCTTTCCCTCATTGCTTTTCTGTGTGCACATGCAGGTTACTTGCACCAGTACAATTCGTTAAACTCTGAACCGGACATTTTGAAGTCATTATATTCTCCACTTCAACATTCAAGTCCTTTAGAAGGTTTGAGGTAGTCATAGTCTTATTTTGTTATTCCAGAAACCCTTGCCTATTTCTCAAGTTTCAGAGTGAAATAGACTATGTGTACTTTTTTTTAACTTACAAAGCATGATGGTGTCCTTGTAAGATTATTTGTTGCATCTGGAGCTATCCATTTTTTCAATATTCTGATTTTGTCATTGTTGCAGTTGGTGGCATATAGATAGAAATCCCAATTCCCATGGATTAGTTCATATAGAAACTCAAAGTTGAAGATATCACTATTTTATTTGTTGTATGTGAAAAAATAGATGACACTCCACTAAGTACCATTTGGTGAAACAGGTATCATGATGGCAGTCGACTTTCTGATCAGCAAATGGCTTTGCTGCAATATCAGCGTGAGAACCTTCATTTCTTGAGTGAGGAGGTATGCTAAACTCAATTAAGTGTCAGTCCAAAATTTGTCAGTGTTGGCAACATGGGTACTTTGTTCCCTGATCTGATCTGTTAAAGGTTATATATTTTGTAAGTTCATATACAAGAGCCTTTATTAGGAGGTTTTAGATTGTTAAAATCTATGATTGCACTGGTTTTACATAGCTGCGCTCTTGAGCTGTCAGTGAAACCTATTATAGCATCAGTTTTTATGTCCCTGCTCTCTTAATGTTGTTGGTTTTAACAAATACACATTGTTTGGTTACTGAAAGTTATGGGCAATGATCTTCTCTAATTGGCATAGTTAGATTGGCACCAGTTTAACTGATTTTCTTGTTTTTTTGGTAAATTCTCATTAATTCTTCACGCAGGTTCTTAGGTTGCAAGAGTGCTTAAGCAAATATGAACGCTCTGATGATGGGAGTACACCTCAGGTGATAGTCATACTGCTAATTATTTAACTTTACTGTGGATTTCATAAAATCACAATGTAAAGGAATGTAGAGGTCCATAATGTAATTGCAGTTATTGTAGCCCTCAAGAACAGACGACTTCTTTCACACCTTGAAATTTATAACATGGCTTAATGAGATTTAAATGACTAAATGACCTCTATAAATCACAACTACATTTAACTGCACTTCAGTATGGAATGGAATGGAATGGTTTTCTGAAAATAATGATAATGATTGCTGTTGTCCACTTTTCCAGGTTGATCTTGCCCATCTGTTAGCAGCTCGTGAACAGGAATTACGGACGCTTTCTGCTGAGGTATACATAATAAAATTCTGTCCTTTAGCATTCAATTTCTTAAATAAGCAAAAAGAGAATTCAATTAAAGCTTACAATATCGCCTTACGGATTAAGAGAACATCTCCTACATACACAATACTGTGTAGAATTATTTGTATGGGATATTTAATTTTCCCCATCTTCCATGCTGTCATTGCTACTTCTACCTACTCCTTATTTGTGCTGTAATGGGTGGATTGTATTTTAGGCAATATATCAAAAGCTCATTGTTAGCGTCAGATGACTTTAGCTCCTAAATGAAGTCACTTGATTGTTATTTTAGGCCACATAAGCATCAGGAGAATTTTGACATTTCAATTTTAAGTGAGGAAATTATTTCACATGCAAAATTGATGAAGTAGGAACCAATGGGTTAGGAAACTAAAGCAGAAAGTTCTAATTATCTTTTTTTGTCAAAAGATGAAGATTTCTATGGATATTTGTAAACGATCAGGCCTTTTATTCTCTTTATTACAGAAAATGTATTTAATGTCAGAAGGATATTTGATTATCTTTTTGAGCAAGATGTAGCATAATCAGCTATGGTGCTGTAGCTCATGTTGCTCTTGGAGTATAATCAGTCAGTTGTTGTGGAAAGTTCAACCCATCCATGGACTGCTGATGTACTATGCCTTCCATCGCTATTAAAATTAAATGAGGCACTGGTTCAACAACCATTTGACCTCATCCACCTTATCCTCTCAATGTACAGATGAATCAATTACAATCTGAGCTAAGGCTTGCTCGATCTTTGATAGCTGAGAGGGACTCTGAACTCCAGCAGGTGCGCACCACAAACAATCAGGTACCGTCCATAAATAAAGCTAACTGCATGTTTGTAAAATGAAAAGATGAAGTCTACTAATCGACCAGGCATGTTATAATAATTAGGGAATATTGGGCACTATTCCTTGAGAAATTGAGAGATGCAAACTCAGCTTTTGTGCTTTTGTCCTGTTTCATTTTCTTGTGGAGGAAAATATCGCAATTTGGTGAACATATTGTCTTCTTGTTTCCTTGAAAAGTCATGTCCAAATGCATGCACACATTCTCGCGTGTCATTTCCATGAAATACATGTCAGAATGCATGTGTCCCAGTACTACCAGAAGTTCTCTCTCGTGAGCACTCATTAGCTCACTCCAGCAAAAAGCAAAGCTACATAAATATACTGTAATTTACTACTTTGTTGAAGTTTCCAGCCCAGCAATGTTAAGGCTGATATTCTCATAGTAATTAATTCATATATGCATATGGTCATTGTTTGAGGTCGCAAAATTCCATTGTACTGCTTTAATTGTTGCCCGCAGTTCTTCAATAAAGGATGCATTCTGATTTGTATCTGTGTTTTGGGATTGCCACTTTTGTGCTTTGATTGATGAAATGCTGGAATAGTACGTGGAAGAGAATGAAAGGCTGAGGGCTATTTTAGGGGAATGGAGTGCCAGGGCAGCTAAGGTACTTGTTTTTTTTTTACCCTTCCTATGTACCCTTTGCATGAAGCAATAATATCGTTAGCATAACCTCATAATTTGACCGACATGTTACAGCTTGAGCGAGCATTGGAAGGTGAGCGGATGTCAAATCTTGAATTGCAAAAGAATTTTTCGACATCCAGAAATCAATCACATGCATCAACTGAAACAAGTGAGAAGCGTTGAACTTAGCTGGCCCAGAATTTTCTCACAACTCTACTACCATTTTCTTGTGGAAGTGTTCATGCCGGACGCAAACGCCCTCCATGACAAGCATGAAAGTGCTCCCACAGCGGTAGTAGATGGCTGAATGTGCGTAACAGTTCATTGTGAAGTTAATGTTGTACATAACCGTTCATTATTTTGCTTTTCTGGTTTCGCTGGAAAGTATTAGATGCAACTCTCCCCGTCAGAAGGCTGTTTCTCTTTCTTGTTTTTGTGAAAAGAAAAAACTACCATTAGAAATAGAGTTCATCACCAACATTGACGGGAAGGGTTTGATCAAACAACAGAATACTAAAGGAACTGGATCGATACATATGGGGCTGCTCCATGAAAGCGCGTTTCTGGAGATAATGTTGCGGTACGTTTATCAACAAGGTCCCAGAACGTAACGCAAGCTTACCTGAGCCGATGTCTGTGTTTTCTGGTTATTAGCAAATCACACCAAATTCAACGGTCCTTCTAGCAATTCACAACTGCCAATTTACTCGATTGCATTGCATCCACAGACGAGTTCTCTTGTGGAATGAATAGCTTTTCATATTTAGGAATGTCAATTTGGAGATGATGCTGGGTTTAAATTAATTTTCACCAACAGATAAAAAACAGAAACTAAAAAGAAAGAGACAATTTTATACCACAGAAAATCCTCAACCTAAATTACAATGGGCATTCATGTGTGGTTTCATCAAGAAAGAGACAACCAAGCACATAACTGAAGAAATCAGTACCTTTCGCTATTCCTCCCCTTCCAACTATAAATTGTGCATCAATACTTGCATGCCCAGGACAGTAAGTGACCTACACATAGAAAATGCACGTCCTTTGACACAGGACTGTCATGTTGGGTTAACAAAGCAAATAGATGAAGTTCTTGTTGATGCTTGTGTCAGTTCATCGCCAACTTTGAGCTTCAATTTTTATTTTTTTATTGTATGAGAAAATAAACTTATTTAGTTTTTAAGTTCAGAATATGACCTTTTTATATATTATCCAACCATCCATCCATTGAAGTTTTAAACAAGAAATTATGTTTGTTTTAGTTCTTAAGCTTTTTAAATGTCTATTTTTTCCAAGTAAAAAATGTGTACTAGTTAATTTTTGTCTAGTTTTCTATCAAAGTCATTTATTTAATTCTTAATTGTATTATTTTAGTGTTTCTCCAAACTTGGAGGGCTATTCCAAGTATATATAATGATAATTCAGATTATGTATTAAGATCTTTTAGCAAAAATTTAATTTGAAAGTCTTTGACTTAGTCTATTGAAAACCTTTCAAATTTTTTTCCTTTGTAAGTGGTGGACTTATCTCTTAACTTTGTATTTTTAAAATGGTGATTTAATTTGTATCTTTAGAGTAATAAGTTATTCACGTCTATATCTCTTTGGTTTTATACCTTAGAATGGTGAGTAAAAACATTCCTTTGTGTGAGTGTCATGTTATTTTACGATATTCATGTTATCTCAGTATTTTGATATCAGAGCTTAGGATTTACAACCATGGTTATTCATGGATATCTTGTGTAAGAATTTGATATGGGCGCAATGCTCATACAATGGATGAAATGAGAAGGCAAATCCATCAACTTAAAAAATTTCTTGAATGATATGAGAATCAAGACGTTGATGATGGTGAGAATAAAACTAAAATTGGTTCCTCTAGCAATAATTAAAAGGATGTCAATCCTTTTCATCGTAGACCACACTATGATGCTAGTAACAATTCTTCTTCTCAACATCAAAGTAAAAGGAATAAAATGCCTTATCAAGATTATCATGTGAGAATTGATATTCCTTAATTTAAGAGAAAAATTCAACCTAATGATTTCATTGATTAGCTCTAAAATGTTAAGAGTTTTTTATTTTATTTCAAAAAGTATCCCGATGATAAAAAAGTGAAGTTAATAGATCTTAAAGTTAGAAAATATGCTCTTTTTTTTATGATGGGAGAATCTTAAGAAACAAATCTTGTAAGGGCAGGAACAAGATGAAGTTTGTAGAGAAGATGAAAAAAGAGTTTAAGATGAGATTATTGTCTCGTTGCGTAAGAAATCCTTGAAAAATAGAGATTGTTGCCTAATTGATGTTCTTAGAAAGGAATCCTTACAAAATAAGGATTCCACATTTAATTAGATCCTTACATCCATAAATCATATGGAAAACAATCATTTTCCAACTTTTCTTGTTTGTTGGCAGATTTCAAGCTTGACTTCAAACATTTTTTTTTTCTTGTCAAAATGAGTTACTAAACATATCATATTTGTATGGAAATCTAGAAATATCTAATTTCCATCCCAACTAGAATCGTATAAGAATTCCATTTGTAGCTATAGATATAGACCAAACAGTACATGAAGATCCAATTTGATAAATTTACAACTTCTTAACCTAAATATCATGGCCTTGTAATAGGCTCAATTGGTATGGATCCTTTGGTGATGTTCACTGATTCTCATCACTTCTTTTAGGCCTTAGAGACTTTTTTGTACACCCATAAAAAAAATTAAAACTTTTTTTTTCATAATTTTGTATTTTTCACAGCCCATCGGTCAACCTTAGGCATATTTTAGGCTTCAATTTATGATTTTGCATGTCTGTGCCAAAACCATAACTTTTGTTGTATTTGTTTTTTATTGTAATTTTGTGCTTTCCATGACATAGTGGCCAACCTTAAGCACATTTCAGATCCTCAATGCATGTTGTTTCATGCCTATACAAAAACCATAACTATTTTTGAAATGAATTCTTTTTTGTATATATAATTTTGCACTTTCCACAATTGATCGCCCGACCTCAAGCTTTTTTCGAGGTCTTAAGACATGTTTTTGCATGCCTATGTAAAACCATAATGTTTTTCAAAATGGGTTTTTTTTTTTGTAATTTTATGTTTTATATGACCCACTGGCCATCTCAGACACTTTTTGGGACCTCAAGGTATGAATTTCCATGTCCATGCCAAAAACCATAACTTTCGTTGAAATAAGTTTTTTCAAAATTTTACGCTTTTCACGACCGACCAGCCAACCTTAGGCACCTTTTGGGCCCTCAAGGTATGTCTTGCATGCCCATGCAAAAAAGATAACTTTTTATCAAATGATTTTTTTTTGTTGTAATTTTGCATTTTCCACAATGAACTAGCCAACTTCAAGCATATTATAGGACCTCAAGGTATGATTTTGCATGCCCATGTGAAAACCATAACTTTTGTTATATCTGTTTTCTTTCCTTGTAATTTTCACTTTCCACAACCAACCAGCCAACCTTAAGCACCTTTTGAGGCTTTAAGGTATGTTTTTGCATGCCCGTGCAATAACAATAACTTTTCTTTTGTAATTTTTTGTTCTATATAACCTAACAAAGATGTGATCCTTGTGGATCTATTGATCCAGAAACCCACAAGCATGATCAACTCCTGAAAAGTCAAAAATCAGATTTGATAGAAGAGTGTGATATAACAATTACCTTGAATTAAGGTATAAACGCTACTGGAATTTGAACCTCTATCCAACAATTAAAGAATCGGGAACGAGAAGTACAAGGAAGATGCTACAAAGATAGTTATTATTTGATAAATCAAATTTAGTTCTTTTAAGAACTAAAAAACATGAGAATACCTCACAAACATACAAGCAAAGACATGGACAAATATCAATAATCATCCAATTAAAAATAAGTTCTTAAAATGGAGTTTTTATACTTTCTAAATAACTTTAAAGGTGTTGTGTTTTTAGAAACATATATACGCAGCAAAAATGATAAATTTAAAATTTTTCAGGAGTCCCAAGATCTTGTTAGACATATCAAGAGTTATTTAGCGTTTATATGAAGATTACCTGAAGATCAGATGTTTTTTTTAACTTTGAACAATTGCTTCAAGGTTAGGTTGTTATAGAGCACAAGTCATCTAAGTATTTGTCCTCTAATAGTAATCTACACAAACCATTAATGAGAAATCTCCTAAATCCTTTTAGAAAAGAGGGATTGCTATGTCTTTGAGTGCTAACTCTTTTCTTTTATATTTTTTAAGTGTTCTATAATGTAATGTGTACTACATGTTGTACATAAAATAAGAGGCATAAAATTCTGTTTATAAGAAAACCTAAAAATCCTATAAATGATGAAATATTAATTTTTTGCCTTGAATAATATCACATATATTATTTTAGGATAATTTTAGAATTCATTTAATCAAGTCCCTACTTGATTTTGGTGTGTTGTTGCAGGCAACCAAAAATAAAACCTAGACTCTTAAGAATATATGTAGAAATGCGAGTACAGATCGTTCCCATAGAGAGTATCTAGTCTAATTTTGTGCTACATGAACAAAGATAGGGGGTTTTGAGTATAATTTTAAGAAAAACAACTCAATTTAAAATATCAAAATCAATGAAAAGAACAAACTTTGGTCTAAGTCACCATCCATAATTGGATCTTTTAAAATTGATCATCAATGCAAATAAATATCAATTCATACTTTTAATATTAATAATTGGAACTATTTTTCTTTCTCTTCTTAGTTGCAGTTAATTAGAAAACAAGTAATCTAATTAACCCTAACTACTAAACAACTCAAGAAAAATGCTAAAAATTTAATTTAGTAGTAGCCTTAAGAATTAGAGAGATTGATGAAGCTAAACAATATAAGCACAAGCGATTGCATTTAAGTTAGACAAATATTCTTTCTAAGATTTACTAATTTTTGATGTAACAAATCATTAGCCTTAGTTGCTTCACAGATTACAGAGACCAAACAATTATGGATCTGATATCTAACATAACAATAGATTGCAACAAATAATAAACTAGTCGGCCTCCTAGTAATTAAATAAGACAATCATGAAAATAGACATTGAAGAACATTCAATCCTAAAATCATAAATTGAACAATGAAAACAAATTACATCTTATAGTCTTATTGATTATGAGGCTTTTGTTTCTTTTGACCAAATTAAAATTTAGTTACATAGTACTATAATGAAAACTTGAAGGAGAAAAAGAAAATAGAGAAGAGGGAATAGAGATGAGATAAGAAAGAAGAGAGAGGTCTAATCTGATCCCTTTTTTTTTTTCTCTTTTACTTGTTTATTTTCTTTTTAGAAGCCTACAAAATCTCCTAAAAATACTCTCAATATCATTTTCCAATAATGACCATAAAATTTAAATATTTAATGAAATTATTAATAATAAAATAGTCTTAATATAACAAGGAAGGTAATATATTCAGCTAGAACGCATGCACCAAATTTGAAAGCTTTTAAAAATAAATTACATTATATTAGATTTACAAGCTAAAGAATGTTCCAACTTATTGGCAGTACATATATTGGACTTTAAAACTACAGATCTAAAAAATGTCTTTCAAAAACATGTCATCATCTAAGAAGGAGAATAACACTTTTCTTTTTGTTACAGGCAATGCAGCAACAATTTGAGCATATGAATATGTTGTTTTGTGATATAATAATATGTATTGTTAACTAATTTGCAAGAGAAGTAATCCCAAAGGATTCCTTATGGAGGGAAAAGAAACTAAGGCTCTAAGCTTTAAAGGCTGATGATTAAAAAAAATTAATAAGATTAGTAAAGGGGAGTAAAGGTAAATGACAAAAAATCTACTTGTTATCTGGAGAGATGCAGTACAGGTTCAAAAATACACAAAACATTTAGATGATGTTAAACCTTTAAAAGACTCTAAAGTTGATTCGTTTGAGATGGATGCTTCAACGAATGAAAATCCAGATTCATATCGTAAGAGACATGACATCATTGATTCTGATCTTAATGATGCTAGTGATGAACAAGTACAATATAAAGTTGAGGGTGAGTAACTTGTGATTAGGCGTGCATTAAGTTTACAAGTCAAAGAGGATGATTTAGAGTAGCAAAGAGAAAACATTTTTCATTTGAGATGTCATATCAGTAATATGGATGAGAAGTATTGACCTTTAATGTCTTTATTGCTTTCATATGGATATGAGAGAAAACATCCTGGACCTTGGTATGAAAGTTTAATCTATTTTCGAAGACTTAATGTGGATGTTCATATACATAGGAGTGAAGAAATTTTAGTGATACGAAACAACCCACAAATACAAAGAATTCATTAGAGGTGCCAATTAGGTTAATGGTCAAGAAGTTAAATAAGGTATTAAATAGGCTTGTTCAACATATTTGGGCCAAGACTGATTTTAAAAGGTTACAACACATATAAAACAACCTATAATAAACCTAATTCAAGTGCAAGAAATGCCTAATTCTTCCACAAGTTGGGCTTAGGGTTGGTGGCATGATGGAAGTCTTGTTTGGATAATTTTTTCTATGTGCAACAAGGAAATAAATATGGTGGCAATTAATCCTACTCATATAAGGATATTTTGGGAATCTAATTTGGGAGTTTCCATCTTTTACAAGGATTCATTATGAGTGACATCAAAGGCTTTTCTTGTATGGCAAAGATTAATCAAGATTCTCCAATCTACAAAGGGAAACTAGAAGCGGCAACAAAGAAATATATTTGTCTTTAGTATTTTTTTCATGTATTACAAAGATTCATATTTCTATAAGGCAAGTCAATGGTGACTATAATCAAAGATGATTCTCCTAGCTTATTTGAGATTTCTAAGGGTTGATAATTTGATCTTAGAAAGATTAGGACATTAACTTTGGCCATACACCTATTTAAGTTAGGGAATTACATTATCTTAGGGTTATTTTTTTATTCTATATGCGCGAAAACTTTGACTTTACAAATCAAACTTATTATCTTTATTATTTCTACTAGGTTTTGGGTTTATTTTAGGTCTAATTATAATTGGGTCCAAATTAGCCCACAACCTTTAGGTCCATTAGAGTTATTTAGGGAGTATAAATACTCTATTGTAAGAACTTATTTCAGTTCGATGATTATTGATATTTTGTTATGACTTTAATTGTGTGCTGTGAGTTATTCTCACTTTCTTAATTCTTGAAAGAATTGAATTTGACTTATCAAAAAACAATTATATTCGTGATATTTTTCTTATATTTCTCATTCACAATTCGCTAATCGTTGAGTGAGGGTTCATATTCCAATAGTGTTGTGCCTTAATTCAAGATAATTGTTGTGTTACACTTTTCAATCAAATCTGACTTTTAACTTTCCAGAATTGTGTCAATCTTGCTTGTGGGTTTCTAGATCAATATATCCTCGAGGTTCATATCATCCAATCAAGAATATAACTTTTTAGAATATGTCAGTGAGGTTAACTTACAAGATAAATGTGGCCGAGTTGAAAGAAAATGACGAGTTGGATAAAAAAAGGAAAAAAAAAGCCATTTAAAAAAAAAATTATTGAGGAAAAAAAATAAAGAACCACAAGAGTTTTTGCATTTTATGCAAGAAAGAGTGTTTTTATGATTTTTTTTTATATTAATAAGCATATGCAAAATAATATTGATACTACTATATAGCAGAATTATGAGAACATATTGTCCATAAATAGTGTTTTTTAAATCATTTTTAACTCTATTTCAATATTTAAACATTATTTTTTATATAAAAAAATAATCCGATCCCACGGTAAAGCACAATCACCAAAGCTAGTTTTAGCTAAAGCAAATAAGTAGTCATTCAATACCTAAACATTTTCTTAAGTATTAAAAAAAAACCTTTTAGTTAGTGGGATTTTTTCTATCCATGGTAACCTACGTAATTTAATTCATTGTTATGAAATCCAACTCAATTCAACAGGTTGACTCGAGACCCAATCAACCTGGGTCTTAGCCGAGTTTCAAATAAGTAAAATCCAGACTTGCAATTAGCCAGGTGAAACTTAGGTTACTCGCTTGGTCAACCCGAAACCCAAGTGACCTAATATAACCTAAGTGAGACTTGAATTTGTTTTTTTTCCTATATTTTTTTAATAAATCTCAAAAATATAAAATTAATTTATAAATACTTAACCTCATATATTTTTTTAAAAGTCAAAACTAACAAGATTATTACTTAACTTTTAAATGTAAGATAACTATATACATAGCTTACACCAGCATTAAATATTTTTTTAACTTTTGGATGTAAGATAAACTATATATACTTATATACATATGAAATGTTTCTTAACTTTCTAATGTGAAATAACTAAATATATATAGCTTATATCCATATAAATTGTTTATTAATTTTTCTAACTATATATATTTTATATTTATATAAATTATTATTTTTATTTTTTATATAAAATATTAATATCTCAAATATATTTTTAAATATTTTCAAATTAATTTGGATTAACTTACATTACCAGACACCCAACTTCTCCGCTTGGTAAACACCCCTTTAATAACTATAATTTAATTTCTAAATAACTTTTTAATAAATGACAAAAAAAAAAAAAAGAAGAGAGAAGGGATTTCTCTTTCCCACACATAGCTAATACAATCATGTGCTTCTCACATGACAGAAAATCATTAAAATTTTGATAAATGGAACTAAAATAATTTGTGAAAGAAAAGAAAGAGAGGAAATTAAGAAAATCAGCCTTCCAGAATTCAAATTTCCAAACCCTAACCCTAAAATCCTACTACTTCCACTCTGATTTCCCCAATTATCCAAAATATCCTGATCAAACACAAGGAATTTCCGAAAATCTACAATCTTTGTTACTCTCTGAGTATTACCACTTGAGAGCAGTCCATCCATCCATCCATCATCAGTATAAGCAGATGGGTGTCGATTCTCAGGTGCATGCCTGTCATAATAATAATAATAATAATAATAATAATAATAATAATAAAATAATAATAATAATTCATAGCCTTGCAAATGCCCACCAATTAGCTACGTAGTGTATCATATATATAAATATAGCGAGCAGCAGCGTTTGCTGAAGAGTGAGGAAAGCAACAGGGACAGCCTCAGAGTTGAGAGACAGATGAATAATATTCTGTCGTGATTCTTCCTCATCGGTGGCAGTCAATAGATCCGGCTAAACTGGGTTTATATTAAAATTCAATTCATCCCGTTGAGTTTAGTGATCATATAAGACAAGGAGGAGATCTGATGAGGTGAACATAGTTTTCACTGGGCATGACCTAAAAATTGTGCAGATTATGATATCTTATTGTAAAGCACAACTAGTTCAATTATACTTCTGCTGCATCCAGCATTAAGAATTTGGAGGTATGCTTTATGGTTACAATTCATTTTCACTATCTCCGCAAATGCATTAGTGTTTGCGTTTCTGTGTTGTTGATTTAATGCCAGGAATTTGAGGGTTTTTTTTTTGTTTTCTTATTAATATGTCAAGTAATTTAGAAGTAATCATCTTCTACTTTGATGCAATTATTGTAGTTCTATACTGAATATTGCTCTCCCTATCAAGTCAGAATCCAAAATACAATAGGAAGGACAGTTTTGGTTTATTGCTCCACAAAAACCTGTCTCTCATGTCCCTTCTACTTTTGGTCTCATAAAGTCATAGCTACTTCCGATATTTTTTTATCCTCAATTTTAAAGGAAATGCCTTTTTTAATTAGAGGAATTTACACTTTGTATTGATGGTGTCTTAATGGTGAGCTGGTGGAGAAAAAAAGTATAATTTGTCAGTAAGAGGCTGCAACTTTCAGGATGAAGGCAACCCTATTTTTGTTCCCATTTCTTTTAGTTTAATTAATCAAAATGAAATATTTTCTTTTAGTGGTCCTGTTAAGAGCTCATACATATCATATGGGCCGTGGTAATTTTGTCATTAACATTTTATTTAGATTTCATACACGAGTCTCATGTCCAAAATCTGTCAGTTTGGATGAAAAAGTTTGACATAATTAGGGATGTAGGGATCAATTGTAGACTCACCTCACCCTCTTGTATACGGACAAATTACCATTATCCCAATTTCTAATTGTATCGTTATTTTTATGCAATTAAAAAAAATAGAGTTAGACTATACAAACAGAAAATTATACTAAAAAGCACTAATAACTAATAACATTTAATGCAATGATTTTATAAATCATGTATATGGCAAGTAAATCACTTATGTATGGCTTTAACTTTTAAAGATTTGATCTTTAAGAAGTAGCAATCTCATAATACTGGCATCTATATGCCTGTAAACCTTAGAGAAATTAAAAATCTACTAAATCGAGGAACTTGTAATGTAGTGGAATTATGAGTCTCAGCATGGTGCAATGCTCCTGATTATATCAGCTTGGTCTTGTTCACCTCATTTTCTGCAATTTTAAACTATTTCTGGTCATGTTGGGAATTTTAGTACAAGTTGTCATTGAGAGTCATTTTATAGATGAACTTGAATTTCAGTTCTTATCCTTTGATTTGTGTCCTTTGCAGGTGCATCATCCTTTACTATCGTTTGAACTCTCCAATTTGCCTTTATGTGCTACAATACTCCTACTTTGTCATGCATTATTGTATTTATTGGGTTTATAACACAGAGTTTGTGAGGAATCTGATGCAATGGCAACGTCTAGTAAGTTTGATCTGTCTTCTGATAGCCCAGATAGGCAAATATACACCAGTGGTCAGCGTGGATCCCACTTAGCTGCTCAGATGGACAGATTGAGTAGCTTTCGTGAGAGCATGGGGAATCCAATCCTATCTTCTCTCCCGAACATGACCCGAAGCAGTGCTGTTGTAGTACAGGGAGATGTGGTGAACTTCTTACATTGCTTGCGTTTTGATCCAAAGGTGGTGGCCTCAGATCACAAATCTAGTCGTCAAGGGGACTTTAAACGACATGTGAATGCTGCTCTTGGAATTTCAGCAGATGACTCTACTGGTTCTTTAAAAGGCAAGGTGGTATCGTCTCCCTCACCTGAGCAAATCAAGCGAGTCAAGACTGGTCTGCGTGAAAGCTCAGTCAAGGGCAGGTAGTTCTTTGAATATTTTGTATCTTACACCATACTTTTTACTAGTTTAATTGAGTCTTATTAAATAATAGGGAACGTGTGAAGATTTTTAATGAAGCCTTGTCTGCATTCAACAAGTTTTTCCCATCCATACCATCAAAGAAGAGGTCTAGATCAGAAGGTTATTCTAATGATCGACCTAATGCTTCAGTATCAATTGATCGGTCAGTCCTTGCTCCAGGTCTGTGTAAAATGGGAATTCAAAATCATTCAGCCACCAGTGGTTTTGAACTTGAACAGCAAAAGCCAGAAGAACAGACCAAAAATGCTGTTCCAAACAAGCGCACACGAACTTCTTTGGTGGATGTGCGGGTATGTCACTTATATTTTCCTGCTACTTGTTCTTGCACTACTCATATATGATGGTTTATAATTTTCTTTTATTACCAATTATGATTTTTTTAATTAATCTGTAAAGTCCACATGACTTGTGATTTTGGCTACTGTTTAGGCATTATTTCCTTTTCTGGGTTGCATTTGTAAGCCAGTAGTGGTATATTTGACCCTAAACTGATATCTCCCTTAATATTACATGGAAGATTCCTGTCTTTAGCTAATTTACCTTTTTTTTTTCTTTTTTTTTATTCCTTTTCATTCAGAATCTCACTGGATTTGAACCCCTTCTTCATCCCCTTCGAAGGAGGAAGGGATGGTACCAGGCGGTTCAGTTACCAGCTATTATTTACAGCTCTATTAATTATAAGACTTATTTTTTGTGGCACCTTGGTTTCCAGTGCCTAATCATAGTGTTAGTGGTGCCTGCCAGGTTTTCCAAATGTTATGGACATTCGTGTCTTAGTTTCTTTAAGTGAAAGAGTACTTACAAGCTCTGATTGATAAAGATGAATATGCAGGGTAATTCTCTGGTCAGGTCATCTGTTACTGTTGACAAAGATAGGGAAGTGCCAAGGTTTGCAAATAATGGTGCAGTTCAAGGTGATCAAACTTTATCAATTGGTGTTGATGGTTGGGAAAAGAAAAAAATGAAGAAGAAACGTTCTGGGATAAAGCCAGATGTTTCTTCTAGTGTGTTGTCAACTAAACCCACAGATGGCTATCGGGAACCAAAACAGGGAGCGCCGCAAATACCTGTTACTGATGCTCGTTCAAGATTGAACATTGATTCCCATGTGTTCAGGTATGCGTTCTGAAATTGATCTATAATTCTATACCTGCATGTGATTACTACAATAGTGCTTGTGAATATACACCACTATGTTTTTTCCATTTTGCAAAGTTATCATTTTGCCATGAGTGTTAAGAGTTCCTGATTCTACCCTCTGTTATTGCATGATTATTGTTTTCAAGCCTTATGGCTATTTTGCTCCAATAGGAGGATTGGTAACAACAATCATGCAGTTTGCTATTGTTTGTGACATGATATTTTAATACCATATTTATTTTACGCTGCTCTTGTTTCTTTCCTTTTCGTTATCATCCTCTTTCCATTTATGGTTGTGAGTCTACAGTCTAGAATTTTTGGGGGAGCCAACTTCATTTATATTTTTGCTGGAAATTCATCATAAGCAAATGCTTGTTAATTTGAGATGAAATTCAGAAAGCTATCAATTTCTGTACGTACCAAAGTTGTATTAATAAAAAAGCGAAAACACTGGGGAGAAAAATGGCACACCTATATGATAAAAATGTAGCTATCTTTTTTGAATTCAGTGATTATCTTTTCTTTATGTTATTTTTTCCTGTGCTGTATTTTTCTTATTTGGGCTAGTTTCAAGGAAACAGTGGAAGAAAAACAACTCAGTTAACAGCAATAGAAGTCAAAGCACATATGGTTACACCTGCTGCCTAAGACACACAGATACTGTCTTGAATGCCTATTTATGAAGGAGATAAAATTGCATATTTTGTCAAGATGTTTTCGCAATAATACAATTCACCTTTTGTTTCAGTTGTTGTCTTTAAGTATTGCTATAGCGATAATCTGGTTAGCATATGCTGTGCTTGAGTAGCTGTAAAGATCTGTGAAGTTCCTGCAACTCTTTGATTAGATTGAAACCCATCACTAGTTTTGGGAACAGTGAAAGGATTTTTTCCAAGGTTTTGGCTTCATGTGATGGTCCTGGCTTTCATTGAAACAATAATTAAAAGTAGCTGCAGTTATGGTAAATTATTCTTAGATTTCTTTTTGTTTTCTTTAATCTGCTTAATTGAACTTTAGAGGAAGATATGTTTGGTTATATATTTTGGTAATTGCTTGACATTCGGTAATCTTCAGTTTGTGAAGCAAGATTAACTTGTATTTCACTATAGGCCTCGAGTTTCTAATAGTGCTGTTGGAGTTGGAAAAACAGATGGTATCTCACAATCGACAGGCTTGAGTGTGCGATCAATAACCCCTAGGACTGACCTGGATGATGGTTCTCTTCAAATTGATAGGAGAGAACACCCTCTTGGTTCAGACAAGGAAAGGGTGAATGTCAGAGCTGTTAATAAGTATGCATTGCATCCTTAACACATTCATTCACATACATTTGTTGTTATTCATATTCTATTGCATATTAGTATTATGGAATTTTGTTTAGCTTTGTTTCTTTCAATATCATTCTGGGGTTTTCTCTTCGGATAAATAGAAGATTTCTTGTTCTTTGAATTGTTTTTTCCTTGAATATTTACAGGGCACTTTCTTTTGCTTTATCAAGCCCTTCTTTTGCACTGTTAATATGTTTGATCAGAATGTGCATGGATTCACTTTTCTTTGTTCCTCTACAACGCTCAGGGAAAGTGTTAGGGATGATTTTAATTCTGTTAGTCCCATTTCCGGTGCAAAAATGAATCTGTCTATTCGGGCTCCCCGATCGGGTTCAGCCATTACATCGAAGTTTTCCCCAGTTTTCCATAGAGCAACTGCTCCCAATGATTGGGAGCTCTCTCATTGTCCAAACAAGCCCCCTGCTGTTGGAGCTAACAACCGCAAACGCACTGTATCTGCTCAGTCTTCATCTCCGCCTGTTGCCCACTGGGCCAGTCACAGGCCACAGAAGATCTCTCGAACTGCAAGAAGAAAAAAATTGGTTCCCATTGTTAACAATGATGAGAGTCCCACTTTGGATAGTGTATCTGATGTTTCAGGTAATGAAATTGGGGCAGGATTTGCCAGGCGCTTGAAATTAAAAGGTGACACCTTATTGTCAGCCGTGCTATCAGAAAGTGAAGAATCAGGGGCTACAGAGGTTAAATCTAAAGATACGAGCAGAAAGTCTGATGAGATGGATGAGAAAGCTGGACAGAATGTACAAAAGGTATCACCTTTGGGCCTTCCATCAAGAAAGAACAAGCCAGTTTCAGGTGAAGATCTTGGAGATGGCATTCGCAGGCAAGGGAGGATTGTGAGGGGTTTTACTTCAACAAGGTATCCTATGCCAACAGCAGTTGAGAAGCTTGGCAATGTTGGAACAGCAAAGCAGCTTAGAAGTGCCAGACTTGGTTTAGATAAAAATGAAAGGTCAAACATTCTCCATCAATTTTTCTAGTTATCCTTCAAATGTCTTTATTTTATCTAGCATTGCTGCACTCAGATTGGAAACTCATATTTTCATGAAATATTTTTATGCAGCAAGACAGGCCGTCCCCCAACAAGAAAACTCTCTGATCGTAAGGCTTATACACGCCAAAAGCATACAACAGTCAATGCAATAGTAGATTTTCTTGGTAGTTTACTTTGAAGTCTCTGAGAATTTCTGATTCCCTAAATGTTTTCTTTCCGTCTTTTCTTTTCTGTCTATTTACTTTTGGTCTTAATTTTTTAGTTGGTTCAGATGATGGGCATGAAGAGCTGTTGGCTGCTGCAAGTGCTGTTATTAATCCTGGTACTTGTAACTGAAAATTTGTATTCTGTTTAATTGCTTGAATTCTGTCGTTGTTTGTTAATTGATTTGATTGTCACTGCAGACCAAATGTTTTCCAGTTCATTTTGGAGGCAAATGGAGCCATTCTTTGGTTTTATATCTGATGTAGACATTGCTCACTTGAAACAACAGGTAAAGCCCTTTGTTTTTAGTTTTAGTTTATGTAGGATGTATTACAATTGCTCTACCTCCTTTTAGCAGCATTTTATATATGCAACTATGGTCATTATGGATTAATTAATGTGAAAGCTTAAGCACACAGCTAAGGATGAGTCCTGTTTGACCTGCATTGAATTTAAGGATGTGTGTGTGAGAGAGAGGGAGGCTGACCTTTAAGTACAGTCTCTTCCTTGTATACCCAAAATTGTTGTAGGGAATTTACAAGCCCTTAATTAATGACATTCTTAATAGACTTCTATATTTATTAAAATTTCATTGTTTGTGTGCTAAATAATTTAGCAGTATTACGCGTGGCTACATGTTGAACTTCTTATGACAGTCAACACACTCTGGTCATGTTGCAAAAAAGTTCAAACTATTTTATTGCTTCTCTTTCTATTTTGTTATCATTTTAAGGTTGCCCTGTTATGTGGAATTATATTCTTGCTGTCAGCAACATTCATTCAATAAGTTTGTCACCAACAGCATGTAGGTAGAAAAAGAAGAGTTTTTCATTAAGGGAGATGACAACCCCCATAATAAAATTATGCATATTGATATAAGCTCCTGTTTCAACCCAATTACAAATGGCATATACCTTTGAATTTGAACTATCAACCATTCACAAATACCTCCCACCTACAGTAGACCATGTATGGAGTCTTGACACTTGAATCTCTCTTTGGTACACTTCTATATTCTTTCATGAAGGTCTCCTTTGTCTTGATTGAGACTAGGAGTAAATCTCTCCTTGGTACACTTCTGTATTCTTTTGTGAAGGTCTCCATCTTTGTTAAGATTAGCAGTAAATAGATTTGCCTATATCTCCTAGCCAATGATTTGGAAGACTGGTATATATTAAATATGGCAATGAACTCAGATTTTGGGTTTCTTGATTTTGAGTATGGAATCAATGTTGTGTAGGTAGTGTATTGATGCTTTCAATCAGTGTGAAACTTGCTAGAATCTAATGTATTTTTCCACACAACACAAACACATGTATTTGAAATCCTTTTCTACATCATGAATTGTAGTATATTTCTTTCATGAAAAACAAGTATTCCTTTTCTTTTATATTCACCGAATGTATGTCATTTCTGACATGTTATTGTTGTTGCACATCCAAAGCTATATTTTTTTTTTCTTTATGCAAAAGCTTGTCAATGTAATTGATTTTTTCTTTCCTTATTGTTTTAATTAACAAATAGTTGCAGTGCTGGCCGGGGATCCTACTAGCCAATAACTTAAATTTAAGGTTCCACTTATCTGTAATATCTCTATGGAGGTGCTCTATATACAATGTCACAAGCACTCATCTCATACCTTTCAAAATCTCTAATTCTAAAAGCTGTTATTACTGATTAAGAAATATTATGGTGAAAAAATTTCCTATATTATTTTCTACCTGTGATGGCATCGTTTTTGTCAAATAAAATCTTGTCAAAACTGTGACTTATATTAATTTCCTTAACCCTATGATTCATTTTCCAGGGAAGTATTGTATATGCTGCAGTATCAGCAACACAAGTACATTCTGATCCAAACAACTGCAGTACTGTCCCTAATGGGCATGGGTTATTTGATCATGAGAGGGAAGTTGTGCATGCTGCTGAAACTAGGACTTCAGAACTTCTTCCAGATCAGTTAGTGCATGAAGAGAGAGAAATTCCCCTTTCTCGGATACTCTTGGCAGCCATAATTTCAGAGGAAGATTGTACCCATGGAAATGGAGACCTGGAATTTGATCCGCATGGAGTTGGTTTCGAGCTGGATGAGGAATTGGGATCAAATTGTGTGAATCACCGAGATAATTTTTATTTTTCTGGACATGCTGCATTTAATGGTTACAAGGTGACTGGGAAGCCTGACCATGTTGAGACAGATATTGATATATCAGGCATCCCTAACATGAGTATCGATTCAAACTTCAGACATACTGTAAATGGTGTACTTTCAGATCATGCATTGGTACCTGAGATGGTCTGTTCCAAATTTCAATATGATAATATGAAGATAGAAGAAAAACTTAGTCTGGAGGTTCATAGTCTGGGAATTTTTCCAGAACCATTGGTAAGTTTGCTTCCATATTTAGGTTATCCTTCACTGTTTCATCATTTTTCCTGCATTTGATCTGTGTTTGGACCATGAGGCTGGGTAATGTGTTGGTTCTAATTTTAGCAGCAAATGGCTTCAAATGTTTGATTATTAAGTCAGGATTAATCTGAAGTGTTGCTTTCTGGAGCTTCTTTCCTTTCCCCAATCTTCTTCCTTCTGTCCCCCTTTTGAAGTTCCCCTTCTCTCAGTTGTGGGGAGGCAGGAGCATGGCAGGTTTTGGCAGTATGGCTCCTGGGGCTGCCTTTGAATGTCTTATGTAATGTTATTGCAACAGCGATAAGATCTGTTAACATATACCATTTATTACATAATCCTCATAATTCAGCCTGACATGCAGATGGATGATGAAGGAATCTGTGGGTATATCAGCAAATTAGAGGAGAATCACCATGGGCAGGTACTTCTGATTATACTGTAAAAACCCTTCATAGCAAATGACTTCAATCAATTATCCTCTCTCTCTCTCTCTTTCTCACTCACTTGCTGTATATATCTTTGGGTACATCTCTAATATTAAATGAAGCAAGATTATGTTTCTCTTTTATTTCCACTGTTTCCTTCCTTTCTGATTTTGGATGACTGTTGTTCAATGTTCTGTACTGTTAAATTTGTTTACTCTTCATTTCAAGTAGGAAGTTGAACTTTTGTTTGCATTGATATTTACTGTTGAGCTTTCCATTCTGCGATGAGTTCATTCTATTAACAAGGTCATGTTTTGTCTTTTATTTTGATAGGTTTCGAAGAAGAAAGGTTTGTTAGACAAACTGTTGAAACATGCCTCAGAAATTAAAGAACTCCAAGAAAAGTAAAGAATTCATTCTTGAGACAGATCCATTTGCTTGTCTTTTCACTTAAACTCTCACTATGTACTCATGATACTGCATGATTGTATAGGGAATTTGAACAACGTGCTCATGACAAACTCGTTGCAATGGCTTATGAGAAGCACATGGTAATTTTCTTACTGTTTATTTTTCTTTCCTATACTTCATGCTTTCACGTGTACTTTCAAGTTTTTGGTATGAATATATCAGTATAATGAGACTGCAAGCAAAGAAAGGGCAATGCAAGCAAAGAAAGGGCAATGATGCCAAATATATCTGAACTGACCTTTTAAAACTATGAATGGAAGGTTTTGCAGGGCTGCACTGCAAATAAGCTATGGCTTACATGGGTTAGAATGAGTTATTATAGATTCGTAGAAGCAATAGATAAAGGAAACGAGAGGCATACAAGTATTTTCTGGTGATCTTGTTTGTCTTATATTGCATTATTTATATATGATTTTTGGGTACCTTCTTTGGAAATTTGTTGCAATTAATTGTCCCACTTGTAGGACCTGTAGCAACCTTCACACCCAAAGTGTAATGATTTAGTTGATTAGCTTATAAAGTTATTAGTAAAGAGTACAATGAGTGATTTCTACTCATAAATAACAATGTCCATAGATCTGGGGTCTTGGTCCTTGGCTGAAAATTTACCTTTTTTCCCCTTTGTGCATGACATGGGCTCTCTGTTTTAAGCCGAAGGTCTTTATTTCCCATAAAAACATGGGTTGATCCCTTTGATCACCATCCGCATCCATGTAATGTGGGGAAGAATTGAATTTCATGGACATGGATGCTTTTTCAATTTTCATCACCCACCAAACTGGATGGTTAAGAATATATATATATTTTTTTGTGAAGAAACAATAATCCATTAGACTGAATCTGAAAAGGCAACCCGGGCAAGAGGGAGAACACTGCATGTTAGTTGAAAAACCTGCAAAGGCTGCCTAAGAAAAGAAAACAAATTGGTACAGAAGGTTTATTAAGTAGTTGTCTTGAAACCTTGTTTTGCCCAAGGCAAAATCCTTGTGAATAGTCAAAAAGTTCCTAGAATCATATATGCAACCAGCATAATCTAAGCATGCTACTTCTTCAGCAACTTTTTTTTTTTTTTTTTATATCATAATCGTAATCGGTGTGGTTTCACACTTGTTCATCCTCACACTGTCACTGTGTAAATAAGTGTAATCATACTGTTAGTGTCTAGTTACCCGACTCAACTCATATAGCATGCCCGTACCAGAAAAAAAAATGATGAAATCCAGTGAATGGTTGTTTAGTAGAGAGACAGTATGGGAATTCACGAAGCATCAAATGAATTCTTTCTGCTAAATTGTCTTGTGATCCAAGTAGGAGGATAGAATTAGAGAAATTCCTGTTCAAATTGTCTCAATTTGGCATGCCTGTTCCAGGAAGATTTGATGAAAATCCAGTGGAAGGTTGTTTAATAGAGAGACAATGTGGGTGTGCTCAAAGCATTTAATGAATGGCCTTCTGCCATATTTTCTCTTCGTCCAAGCAGGAGGATAGAATTAGGAGAAACGCAGCATTTCAGCATTGTTTTGAAGTCTAAAGGTATGAATGTCACTACTGGTGTCATCAGGGTACTTGGCCAGAAGAAAACAACTGAAGTATGTAGTTTCCAGGACATGATTTTAATTATAAAATCCTTGGTTGAAAACAA
>Ga0325402_1000677_pt1 | contig 25145 bp, 8 predicted proteins | sample PopdelMetagenome_22_FD_207212 | JGI IMG/M metagenome (GOLD analysis project Ga0325402, IMG submission 207212) | Populus deltoides microbial communities from Bellville, Georgia, United States - Xylem-PdKOR-R3 | ecosystem: Host-associated > Plants > Phyllosphere > Stem > Wood/Secondary xylem...
GAGCTCTCCTCCTTTGTCCCGACTTGAAGGAGATGTCCCTGAAACGCTCCTACAAAAAGGTAAACACGCCCTGTCAAGTTTCAATACAGCCCTTGGTAGACATTTTGTTTAATAAATGATCATTTCTCCTAAATTTTAGTAATATCTAGCTAGCATGGTAATTATCTTTTAAAATGTAATTTTCATTTGTTACACATCTCCCATCCACGAGATTCCAGAAAGGGGTTTTACGATGAGTTGAATCTTTGATTTGTCAGCCATTGTCAGCATCTTTGATTTGTCAGCCATTGTCAGCATCACATTTTTACAAGAGAACAATGAACAAACGAGAAGGTTTGCAGCCACTACCTTTACTGTGTCGTCACGCTTTTCGCCAGATTGCGTGGCTGGTCAACATTGTAACCCCTTAGAACAGTCAGATGATATGCCAGTAACTGCACCAAGAAAGGGAAGTCAGGTTGCTGACGCATCTGGTAATGCTTAATGCAAATAGACAACGTCTGGCAGATTTGTAAAGGAGAGCATATGGATTGTTATGAATGAATGGAAAAAAAGAAAATATTAGGTTCTTGCATCATATATACTTTCATGCATCACAAAAACATGCATTCATGACCATCATTTGATGAAACTGATTTTATAAAGGAAGTTCTGAGTTAAGATAGACCGCTGAAAGAAGGTATCTGGCAATTGGCACATAAATCAACCTAAGCAAGCCATGGCCCGAATGGCGAGGATAGAAGCACAGGCATCATGCCATTTCTGTCAGCCCATCTACGTGCAAAGGTGATACGGCCCACCCTTGGAGCCACAGATTGAATGGCTAGGATATAAATACTACTTGACATGAGATGCCCTTGCACAGTTTACTAAATGACAAGTCAGTGAATCTAGCTACTGATTATTCTGAATTAAAGTGGACTGATTATTCCTAATCAAACACCCGAACATGCATGCACATGCATACATTCATTTATGAACAAATGCCAATGGTAGTAGGAATACCTGCAATGGAACTATATTAATTACAGGTTGAAGACAATCCTCAACCTGTGGAACTTCAATTACTCTACCAAATCCTCCAGGACATGCAGACACAGCATCACCTTTTGAACACATGACTATTAAGCGACCTTTGCGGGCATGAAGTTGCTGAATGACTGACTGTTGCTTGCTGTCAGACCACTAAAAGGAGTCAGTATCAAACAAATGAAAAATATTTGATGAGGAAGCATTCAACACGTACAAAACAACAAACCTGAAGCAGGAATCGCGAGTAGCAATGACAATAATAGTAAGATTCTCATCAACTAATGCCAAAGGACCATGTTTCATTTCACCAGCAAGCATTCCTTCACTGTGCATAAGTGCTACTTCCTTAACCTTTAAGGCACCCTCCAAAGCCGTTGCATAGTTGTATCCTCTCCCAAACACAAGAAGAGACTGCTCCGCAATCAAAAGTTTTGCAAGATCCTTCATTTCCTGATCAAGCTTCAGGACCTCCCTGACCTTGTCTGCAAAAAATCAAGACTTGAATATATAGTTTGGGACACAAAAGGGTAGACTATGACAATATATGGAAAAATAAATGACATTAAAAATCAGAAACTTACTTGGCAAGTCAAATAGACCATCTATTATAGCCTCTCTTCTCGTTTGACTAGAAATTGCGTCACCTCCGATTGCTAGGGCTAACATGGCCATCACAACTATCTGACTTGTGTATGCCTGTTGATAAACAGTGATAACATGGTTAGGCACTGATAGTAAATGAGATGAACAAAAACAAATAAATTCAAAGCCATCACCTTGGTGCTTGCCACGCCTATTTCAGCGCCAGCATTTATATGAACACCACAATGTGTATGCCTAGCTATTGCACTGCCAACAGTGTTTGTTATGCCTACACACAATGCACCATTTTCTAAAGCATATTCCAACGCATGTAATGTATCTGCAGTTTCACCAGACTGGCTGACAAAGACTGCTGTATCTTCTCTGTATATAGGACCTTGACGATCCAACAGATCACTTGCAATTTCCATAGTGACAGGGACACCTATATTTTTATATGCAGCAAACCAGGAAAATTGAAAAAAATAAGCAGTACAAACAAGATTATGATTTTGGAAAATTTACTGTGCCAAACAAGACTCACCAGACAGTTCTTCCAGGATGGGTCTAGCAGCTAGAGCAGCATTATAGCTTGTACCACAACCAATGAAAACAATACGTCGACTCCTTCTAATTGTTTTAAAGTGATCCTTGAGTCCACCTAAAAGAACAGTCTTGGCTTTGCAGGAGCCTCCACGTATAAGCCTCCCACTCATGGTGGTTTTTAGAGATTCTGGCTGTTCATGGATTTCTTTCTGCATGTAATGCTCATAGTTTCCTTTGTTTATTTGTTCAACTTCCATCTCAAGAACAGATAATGCACGTTGCACTGATGCAGGTCTAGAGAGGGAACCTCCATGTCTTCCCTTGTCATTGTCAAACTTCAGGATTGACACATTTCCATCCTGGGACAATTATCAACATTGCGGGTTACAAAAAGAAATTGGCACTATAACAGGACTACTTAATTAGATTGTAATGAATCCAGGAGCCAATTTTCCAGCATATATTGGTTATTTTGACCTATTATTTACACAGTAAGTAATTATGTATCTCAAGGAAAAAGTAGACATTTTTAAAGAAGAAAGTACCAAGTCATGACTCTACATTCCAAACAGACATGCATATTATTGCCAAGTACATTCCAGTAAATTATGTATTTGCAGCATTACCAAAGCATATCTTCTCTAGAAACGAATATTTGAATAATAGCTGAATTGATTTTTTGAGGAAACAGGGAGCATTCTGCCTCAAATCAACTTGGTTCTAAAAAGGGCTTTAATGAAGTAACAGAGTTTTACGGGTGTTGGTGAATGAACAAAGAATTGTTTACCAACAGGATGTTTCAATGCTTCGAAATTTGTCCTGATTAAATGATGAACGAAGCAGAAGGGCATGCATTGATTAAGAGGTTGAAAGGTTGATAGCATCTTTTACAAACTATAACCGCATGCAGCTGACTCTTTCATCTCCCATATCCTTAACTGGGAAGTTTTTATGTGGATGAGCTAAAAGCATAAAGAATAAAAATAATGCACTCCAACTTAAAGAGGACAGACTAATGCAGAGAAAGGGTAAAGCAACAAAATTAAATTGGTTATTGGTCAAAGTTTCGATGACCTACATCTAAAAGTGTAAACGGCCTTGTCTTTCACTCTTTTCAAACAGATAAATGATGAATAAATCATGGTATAAAAGATTTCAAAGACATAGACCTTGTTGATGAATATCATGCAGCAACAAGAGGGGAAAACAAGTACCCTGTCCTATTAAGAAAAAACCCCATCATATGAAAACCAAACGAGATCCTTTGATGTGCTGGAACAAACATGAAAGGAGAAATAAAAGGGAGACCATGATTACAGGTACCATATATACCACAAACTCAACCATAAGGCCACAATATCTAATCTTCTGAAAGGATGAAAGATGAGCTCTGTAAAACATGACCAAAAAGATCTTGTCCTTCTTACAAGGCTCCTTTGCTACACAGTAAATGAAGAATGAAAGTATGGGCAATTTGTGTAAACTAGGTTCCATGCACAATTTCCATTTGCAACTACCATCCATAATTCTCAGTTTCAAGGGCATATTAATACAATAAAACAACCACAAAGTCAGGGAGGAAAGAGAGAGGGGGGGAAGTTAAGGAGACAAACAGTAAAGGGTAAGAAAAAAGTAATCAATGGCATTGCTAATGTCATCATAAATACTCCTTCATCGAAAGCACCTGCTCCAAAAATATATAGGTGATCTAATATAGGTATTGAAAACCACAACAGTCTCAAGTTAACTGTTAACTTGAGTTAAACAGCTCTATAAGCCATCATATATCTAATAAAATCAGTGATGAAGTTGGAACTTCGGTACACATCGTTATGAAAGGAGCTATTGAATCTGACAACATAACAGTAAAGCACATTTTTTATGTATAAATGCGAAGAAATGAGGTGATATTGAAAGTACTAATTCTCTTGTCGGCACATAATCAATTACTTGAACTTATAAGATTTTCATCTTGCAAAGTCAATTAAGCATTCATCTGCAAGAATATGTTAACCCAAAAAAAGAAGAAGAACACGAAGAAGAATATCTTAAGATCAGTATTATGAAGGGCAAAAGACATCGACCTAAAAAAGAGAGAAAATATCAGGAAAACATAACATAACAAGAGAATTAAAATTAACGAAGACAAAGGAGTACCTTAAGATGAACTACTTCACCATCCTCAATCACCAAGACCTTTTTTGTGTGCTCAACAATAGCATGAGCATCACTGGACAGAAACAGCTCTTTTGGATGGTCATTATTTGAGAGGAATTTAGAATCATGAAATGTTGGTCCGCTGTTAAACTCTTCATTTAATTCCTGATAGAAGACCGTAAGCTAATATTAACAGAAGCATGAAGCTTATACAAAAATGGGACAAGATATAGTAATGCCAATAATCCAGACTTTCTGATCCATCATGAAGAGTAAACCATCAACTAATCAGCTAGCATAAGCTTTCAATTATAAGTTGTTATTTTTTCATGCTTATTAATACTTTGAAGTAAAAGCACAGGCATCACTTCCTAACAGACTAGCGGCTGCATTAAGAATAAAGGGGGGGGGGGGGGGGAAGCAATCTGTAACAGTGTTAACTTGCTGTTCTTACGCTCAATACCATGAGAAGCAAGACAAGCAAACAATCTTAATTACAGCTTGCAATGCAGGCATATATCTTGCAGCACAGTCCTTGATATCATCTAATTTATGTCATCATCACCTGAGTATATACAATACGGGATATAGGAAACCTTAAAGTATAGACACAAATTTTATGTTTTCACAAAATAAACAAACATAATTTTCCAGATTTACATTTGTATTTCTAATGAGCCAAATTTGTGAAGCAGAATAGCAATCCTAAAGGTCAGATAAAAAAAATAAAAAATAAATGGAAAACCATGAATGCAGTTATCTGAATGCAAAATCTATCAAACAAAGACTAGTCAAATTCCAACTTCAAGACTACGTACATCCTCAGTTTTTCATTAGATGAACAAATTTTGATACCAGAATTAAGCCCCTATAAGTTGTCTTAAAGCAAGAGCACATGAACTAACTGCCAAATGCACATGTTTCACATATTATCCAACCAAAAGAATGGCTATGGACAACCAATCAATATGTATATTGGGAGGAAAAATTAAGAAAACAATTCTCAAATGGAACAGTTACATATTTTTTAAATCATGGCTTTAACCCAAATTTTTCAGAGTACTAACTAGAACCAGTAAAAAAAAAAAGAACTTATAGATTCAAATTTCTAGGGAGAAACTAGTGCTGTTAGAAGCTTGTATACTTCATCAACAAACTTACTTTAACACCCAAGAGCAATGGACTTCCACGTTTGCATGCAATTAACTCATTTGGATAATGTAGGCTCTTAAAAATGAGGGCATAGGCTCCTTCAAGATGCCTCATGACTTCAAGCACAACTTCACTAAATGTGACAGTATGAGAACCTGCAACACAAAATGGAACTGAGTAATTTAATGTCACCTTAAATTTCACTTCTGAAGAACTATAAATGTCGCCAAGCTTTTTCAGAGAAACATGAAATCAATTTCCTAAAAATCACTGTCATAAGTAACAAGAGGCAATCAAATCAATTCTACAAACACTTTCAGAGAAAGTTTGACTTTCATCTAATTGTTGTGTACTCCTGATGGCATGCAGCAATACTACAATGCCTTGGGAGATGATAAGCCTTAATGAATAAATAAAGCACAACAAACAATACAGAATAGCCCCATCACCAACTACAATGTAAAATCATTTTCATGTCCATGAAAATTGTTGGCAACAAATAATAGTTGTTTCAGACATGCTGTATTAAGTGGAAGGATTAAACATTCTTCTGCTTTAATATTATATCATTTGAATTAGTAGAAATTACAAGCTATCACTACGATGCTCTTGCGGGCAATACCATTCACACAACTATGAAGAATCATAATTCTATACAGTTATGCTCCACTACAACAGAGAGATCTTGTTTCAGGTTACTATAGGTTATTGGCAACTATATTAATAGGACTTTCACATCCTCTGAGCAGTTTGTATGAAAAGGATTCTGGTACCTCACTTCCTTTAAGTAAATTACATTAACAAAGTATTAGCCTTGTTTGATAAATATTCACAAAATGAAAACTACCTTCTCCTTCATTTGCTTTGTCAAAGACAAATTTTGCAAGCTTTGGTATTACTTCTGTGTCGGTTTCAGATTCAAAGGTGAACCCATGCCGAATAAGTGTTTCCCTTAACACCTGAAGATTTTAATAGTGAAGTAAGAATTCATTATAATTTTACTGGTATTAAAAATACTGCCCACTTCAAAGCATACAAGTAATCATGTAGCACATTTATATGGTTAAAAAAATGAAATGAGCTATGAAATTTCAAAGTACAGGAAAGGATGGAATAGCAAAACAGAGAGCCAGAAAGCAGTAATTAGAATGGCTAATTTCATCTAAAATGTTATAAGGAAGCACTGGTATTTTTTTGGTACAATCTACAAGATACAACCAGACAAATCCAGTAGTCGTTGAGCTCTTGACTCAGTGAAGTAGGACAGGGTAAGAACAAAGATAAAAGAAGCCAAATTCCCTATAAGAGAGGGAAAGGTAGAGCAAGTAAAAAGAAAACCCTAAAGAAAGGCTAAATCCCAACAAAGAAAACCCTATAGAAGAGGGTAAATCCCTATCTTAAGGGCTGAAGGATTTGAAAGAAAACCCCCTAGGAGAGGGTTCAAATCAAAAGAAGAAAAAAGACTCAATTCTGAGTTTTAATCCATCATCATCATTCCCTCCTACAAAGTATACGGTCTTTATAGACACCAAGAAAACCTAGTATTTTAAACTAAATATGAAATAAAATTATAAACATACTGAATTACAAACAAACAAGTAAACTTTCTTGTTCTTATACTGCAGAACTCAGCTAAGTTTCTAAACAGCGATTCTGTCCTCAAAATATTCAAATATAATTGCTAGCATCATTTATTAAGCACTAGCGATAATTGGCAACAGGAAATGAAAAGAAAAAAAAAAACATAACAGAATGTTTGAGAAAGATTTATTGGCAGTTTTCAGGTGAGAGAGAGAGAGAGAGAGTTCACAAAGTAAGGACTTTTGTGATTTCCTCCATTTAATTCACATCACCATTGCCATCACCACCAACAGTCCTATCAACTGTGCCACTGTTAACACTAAAACAACTATGTCTTGTCCAGCCAACCTCACGTTCCAGTCACCAAATAAAAAGGTGGAAAGGGGGGAAATTGATACCACTGCAAAACCACTAGCAACGCTACAGTTATTTCTTTGCCTGGCACCATACTCCACCACCATCAGCCAACAATTGTGAGGTTCATAACTAGTCAACAATCACTCAGTCTCGCCTACGCCTCCAGCAATGTATCCATTGCACAAAAGCAATGCTAAGACTAACACAATGACTGAACACCCGCTACCTTATGATCTCAATCAACACCACCACCAGTTTTTTCAGTAACAATTTACCTCCTCATTACTTCATCCACATTGTCTGCACGTTTTGACACAATTTACAGGAAAGCTATCATGAAAAACACAAAAAGAACAAGAAACTAGGGGGAGGAACAGACATATCAGAAGAATCGTATACATCTGAAAGAAAGTGGGTTAGTAATAGAAAAGGGTTGCCACTCTTCCAAGCTAGTCCCGAAGCAGCCTCAACATTAATTATAAGTTCAAAAATAGGACCATATGTGCAAATACTACGAAGAAAGTCTGCTAGAAGACTAAGACTGGTCATTTGAGCAAATAACGCTTTAGGAGAAAGTAAATGAAACTCGAGACTAATAAATCCTAGACTATCTGAAACAAGTCTATAGTTTCTCACCAAGGATACCGACCACAAAAGTTAATTACTAGACTGAAATATACAAAACCGCTGCCAATTTAAGAGGTTGTATAAATGAAAGCTTTTGACATGGGCATCAAATTTATCAGAGCTAGATGCATAACATTATACATGTATTTCTTACGTAAGCAAACAGAAACAGAGAAAAGTGGACATCACGTGCAAGCCGAAAATATGACACAGCTTTATCAGCCTGATCACATAACAACAACTCGTACCCTTACCGAGGAGGCTTCCTACAAATATCTCTACGTAAAAGGAAATATAGTGTTTATGTCACTTCAACTTACATCAATATCATTACAAAGATATCATTTCCACTGTAATCTAGAGCGGCACATCACCATTGTGGGTGATGGTGAGGAAAGAAACAATATCTGGTAGCGAAGGCTTAAGCAAACCTGATAATTAGTTATGACGCCATTGTGAACAACAAGGAATTCATTTCCATCACCAGATGTTTGTGGATGGCTATTCCTTGGAGCAGGCTCTCCATGAGTAGCCCAGCGGGTGTGTGCTATTCCAGCATGGACACAAAAGGATTCTTCCAAATCTAAACCCATGGCATCAGCCTCTGGAAATACAAAAGATTAAAACAATGAGTTGCTTTGAGAATTTTGGCTAGTAAAGTAGAGCGGTCCATCATGTGCATGCGTATGCAGTTGGCAAGCTGGTTAAACCCATTTTTAGAAATAAAACATAATATGACTTCCTTCTTTCTCGACTTCACCCGACCCAGTTGAATCAATACGGGTGGGTGGGTACAACCTCGGAACTGGGTTTTCCGCAAAAATCCATTCCGTGATCAAATTAGATCAAGCAACAGAAGAATTAAAGATGCCGGTGTTTCTCGTAAATCAATCAAAAGACGAGAGAGAGATGGAGAATTGGTTACCTTGATAGACAGATTTGACAAGGGATTCGATGTTTCCTTCCTGACGGAAAACAAGAGGTTGGTTGTGATCAATGGAAACCCCGGCGGAATCATATCCTCTATATTCAAGACGCCTAAGTCCGTTGAAGAGAATTTGGAGAATAAATCTCCTCTCCCTATTGACGTTGTAATTCAAATACGCAAATATCCCACACATCCTTTCCTTTCTGTTTTCGTTTTCCTGGTTCAAGTTTATATAGAAAGACTCGACTTTTGACTTTTCTCTTTGTTTTCCTCGTTTAGATCCATCTCGGTGTTTTCCTCGTCTCTCAATTTGTTGAAATCCTTAATCACCATTGCAAAGCCCAGTCAATCAGCCAACCGTAGGACAATAAGATTTTTTTTAATAATATTAACATAAATTAGGACTAGAAAGAAGATAGTATTAGTTATAAATAAAAGCCTCTTCGTCGGATTCGTGTCGGTCTCAGAAACTAGATCTAGACTCGACTCAATCAAGCTTAGATAGGTTCAATTTAAGCAATCATGAGACAACGCAAATTATAAGTAAATTAAACGTGCAAAAATGGCATTTCTGAGTGAATGGATAAGCTAGCCTATTTTGAATTTCACGTGTACAAAAAAAAAAAAAAAAATAGGCTATTGTCAGCATCATCAGTGACCAAAGATTTTTTTTAGTAGCTTTCAAACATAAAGATACAGGTATTGTTTGAGATAATATTTATTTTTTATTTTATTTGAAAATATATTTAAATAATATTTTTATTTTTAAAAAATTTATTTTTAATATTAATATATCAAAACGATTTAAAAATATGTAAAAAAATTAATTTGTAGCAAAAAAATTTATTTTTGCAAAAGTATTTTTCAACTGCAAAAACAAATAAGACCAAAATCAAGTGCTATAATATTTTTAACTATACAAAAAGAAATGTTCACAAATGCACATCTAATTCAAAAAATTACTTATTACCCAATGAAGTTTAAATCAAAGAAATTAAAAGTTTGAAGAACAATCAACCTCTAAAATTGATAGAAAGAAGGACTCAATTACATAAAATACAAAACTAACATGGATCGATGAAAAGGCACGAGCGGCATATTAGGTAACCCACCTGAAAGCTGCTCGTGACGCATGGTATATCTTTGAGGATTCAATTGACGTTACTCTAGCGATGTCTAAAAGCTCATGGCCAAATAATCTTGGACGAGTTTGCTCTTGTTTGATAATAAGACACAGTAGAAGATTAATGACACTACACTAGTTTTAGACTGGATGAAGGAAGAGAAAAAGGGATTGATTTTTTTGCTAGTGTTTTTCCTCCCCCTCTCTCTCTCCATATGTGTCCAGACTAAGGTATGGATACATATATAGTTGTATAGCCTAACTAAGCGTGTTTGGGTAGCCTAGGTCTGTTGTTTGGGGTTTTTCTTTTTTAAAATTGATTTTTTTAAATGAGAGAATTTTTGTTGATGACAACTGCTTTTTTTTTTGTAATACTTGCATGACCATTGTAAAAAGAAAAACTTATAAAAAAAAATGTTATTTTGAATGATGCTCATATTGGCTTAGCATACTTGTAAACAAAATATGTGACCTTAAATGGTGGTCGTTTGAATATGATATGCCTACTTCTAACTACCGCTAAAAGTATGGCCATTTGGCATGATGACCGTATATGCCTACTTTTTGACTATTTCTATAATGATGGTCATTTTTTATCTTATTATTACATGTGCATTTTGACAACGTGATCATTTATGACTACTAAAGACTAGTCATCTTGACATGTTGACCTCAAATCGATCATCTTATCAAGGTGATCACTTAGGATTAATAATGACTGGTCATTTTGATATAGTGATTGAATGTTAATTATCTTGACAAAGTGATCACCTTTGGTGTTTAGTTTAGCATTATATTGATTTTATATTACTTAGTTATCTTAATATGACAAAGCATGTTTATGTAAACCTAATGGACATGGCTTGGACCATCCTTATTGAGTAAGGCTCCATCATGTGATCTTGATGGACATGGCTTAGTCATGTACTCCTAATGGAATAAGATTTGGTTATATTAATAGGGTGATCATACTTGAAACTTTGAGACATATTTGGTTATCTTAATAGGGTAACCATATAGAACTTTGAGACTTTGTTTATCTCACAAGGTGATCACCTGGAATATCGAGATAATGTGACCACTTAGGTGAAATAAGATTGGTGTATTTTTCCCGATACCATTTGGTTTTTAATATATCACCTAATAAATAATTCACTTTTGATTTATATAATAGTGCTCCTAATCTCTCTAAAGATATCACTCAGGCAAGAAACATAGATCACCCTTTTTCAAAGCTTAACTTGCTATATGGTATCGTGTCATTTTCTTTAATTTTCTTACCCTTTGAGCACAAGTTGTTGTTTTGCTACATATTCTTAAAACAAATGTTTGATGAATCAAGTGTTTTATTAAAGTCATATATACAACTATCCTACCTTACTCTATATTGTTTGAATCTTTATACCGCCAGTAAAGAACATAAATGACTTTTTCGTGGTGGGATTGATCATTGTCTATCCTTTTTACCCTTGTTATTAGCTTGGTTAAATGCTTCAGTTTAGTTGTTCACTTGCTTTAAGATCATGCCAAATTATTCTTTTGTTCCTAATCTTTAAAATAGTGTATTAAAGTTCCCAATCATATCCTAGGAATCACATGCCTATGTTGCAAACACAACATCAACCTATAGCATTAAAGCATGATCATATATGAAGTGTCACATACTCCACAAGTTCATAAACAATTTTAGTCTAATTACATAATCTAACAACATTACTTACTGATAACCCAACTTGTACTTGGGTAATACAATGCCTTATAGATTATATTCTAGTAAGGTAATATGAATACTTATGTACCTTAAAGACCTATTATTGACTAGCAATTAAGAAGATGTTTTGATATGATGTAACTAATCCAATATGTATGAGAGATATGGATAGATGTTGGGCATACAATAATGCATATATACCATTAGCCATGTTTAAAATGGGTTGATCAACTCCATTTAATTCCTAAATGAATCATGATTGTTGATTTTAAAAGATTCTCTATAGAGGATAATGAGTCAATGAGGGAACATAACACCAAAATTATCAACCAATATGATGATGGAGTTGCCAATCTCTTTACAGAACTAAAGTTGCTTGGTTATTTACACTGCCACCTAACTACAATAATAAGTGGAAGGAAATGAAAGCTCATTTTTATAAGCACTTTTACAAAACAGAGCTAAAGGTAAAATTGGTTGACTTGGACATAATTGTTCATGATCTAGGAAAGTTCATAAAAAACTAAAACATTTTATTTTAGGACTCTCAAAACCAAGTACATTGTAGGTATAACAGAGCATACATGCATTAAGTTGATTTTAGAAAAGATGTTGCATGGAATATCAAAAGGAGGTTTGTGGGAACCATATACACTACTGTTTATACCTTTATAAATGATGCTACTTAATATAAAAAATGATAAACTGATTAAACCGGGAAAATAAAAAAAATAATCAAAATCGAACCATGAAAAAAACCAATTAAACCGATTAGAATATTTTAAAAAAAATCGGTTTGGTTCGGTTTCGGTTTCATAAGTCTGAAATAAAAAAAAAACTAAACCTAACCAAAACGGTTTAGTTAAGAAATAAACCAAAATGAACTGGAAAAAACTGAACCAAACTAAAAAGAACCCATTAGAAAGTAAAAAAAAAAAAAAGCCCAAAAAACAATATAATTTTCAGTTTTTAATATAAAATAATCAAACCGAAACGGAACCGAACTGAATCGAAATTGGTCAGTTGGATTTTGGTTTTTAATTTAAAATAACTAAACTAAACTAAAACTAGTCAGTTGTAACAGGTTTCAGTTTTTTTTTTATATTTTACAAAATTTTGATTTAGTTGTTTTTATAAGTAAAAACCGAACCGAACCGAAAATGATCACCCTTAGATATCACCTTGTTACATGTCCAATCCTAAGTAAATCTAATTTGTAGCAAATATTTATAGTATTAGGAGAAAGATAAATACATGAAGGAAAGAGAAAATTACATCTCATTCTACAACAAAGTGATAAGAATTCCTCTTTCATGTTTTTATTTCCTTCTTGTGTTTATCTCTGTCTTAATATTGTAAGTGTTGGTAGTTACAACTTGAATATTATAAAATTTATCTAAAAAAGAGGTTAGTTGTTAATTTTGGAGGAGAGAGGTAAATAAATTTTAAAGGGTGAGAATTGATGTTATTTTGCTCTTCCATCATTTTTTTAGTTTAACATTTTCTCTCTTTTTTGTTTATTTTTTGAACCATAAATGTATATTATTGAACTTTTTTTGTATTCAATTTAAAATTGATTTTATTATTTTGATGACCATTCTAAAAATATTCTTAAGACTTGTTTATTTTTAAGATTTCTTACATCTGTCGCACGTGGACGCGCAACGTCGGGAGGTCATAGGAGTCGTCATCTAATTGTTTGGTTCAGGGTCGCTAGGAAACTCGAGTATACTGGTTTTATTAGAGATTTTAAGGGTAAGAGATTGTTTATGGCTAAGGAAGGTATTAACACCTCCATCGCACCCTATCTGAGATAAGCTGCATTATGTGGTTTAAAGGTTTTGATAGGTTCCTAACCGGTAGTTTGTATATAGCTTAAGATGAGAATTTATTTATGTGAATAAACTGGGCGTTTAGAATTTTATTATAGGCTCGTGTACCCAAATAAATTATTATAGAAGGGATCTACATTAGTGCCCTGACAAGGTTCAACTCTCCTAGAAGCCGAGTGTGTTTTCCACAACTCAGGTGTTGTGGTGAAAAAAATATTCCCAATTAATATTGGTGAATATTTAGAATAATTCTAAGAATTTTTTTGGTCAACTTCTAATATTTAAATATCAATCTCACTTAGAGGTCAAACATTTATACTAGAATATTAACCATTAATCCCCATAAATTAAAGTTTTAGTGGTTATTGGAATATTGGCTAAAATCTCAGGGATTCAATAAACCGATTATTAAATCCAAAATGCATACTAAAAATAAAATAAAATAAAATAGACCATGTATTTTATTTTTTAAGAAAAATATATGACTTTTGTTTTTATTTTTGAGAGACTTGGTCATATGCAACATGCAAAAAGACATTTTATTTTATATATTTTGTAAACTTCTTGAAATAAAACCGCAAAAAATCTAAAGGGGTTTTGCCAAATACATTCTTAAGCCAAATGTTCAATTAAAATCAATCCAAACAAAGCCTAAAGACTAATTTGATTTTTTTACTTGCCTGGGATGACCCAACTAGGCTGACCCAGAAATTGTTGACCTAACTGGGTGACCCGATCAAGTTGACTCGGAAACAAACTAGAAAAACAAAACCAAAAGAGATCAAACTTCATATAAACATAAAAACTTAAAAATCTTTTGGTCAAAACGAATCAAACACATAAAAGACAAAAAAAATAAAGAACATTCATCAACACCTCTATAAACACAAGTCTCAATCCAGACCAGATCTCGAACAATAAGGGGCATGGTTTTATTCGCAATCATGCATAAAACAAGAATCATGGATTCGCTTGCTTCAGGGGTTATCAAATTAACACGATTTTGCCAAAATAGGTTTCCATTCAAAACTGAAACCCTAAGATTAAAACTCAGTAAAACATGTTATTAATGCATCAAGCTCCTATATTACTTACTAACAATGACAGACAAACTTACGTAAACTGAAATTTAATCAAAACAAGCTCTAAAACTAGTACCTAAGGCAAGATTCATCGGATGAATCTATAGAAACCAAAACCTAGAAAACCCAGAAAACTAAAACAAACTGAGAATGACCATTTTGAGCCTCTAAAACATGCTTTCCCTATTCTCATAGAACACATTATCAATAATGAATATAATTGGGACAAAGAAAACAACAAAACAAAAACAATACTCAAATAATACATTGATTTTCAATCCTAAAAACTACCAACTCAAAACAAAAGGCATGCTTGAACAATGTGACCTTCAAAATTCATCTTTCGTCATTCCAAAAGACTAAACCACAAACCTAGAACATGAAACCATCCCTTCATTAATAGAAAATACCCTCCTCTTTGCTGCCACTTTTGGCATTCATCAAATCAAAACAACATGCAATATAATGTATAAAGGCAATCATTAACATGTCAAAACATTCAAAACTTTGCATTGAACACAAGAAATCAATCCAGCAGGGCTCATGGACTCCACTTTCAAGGTTTGAATTTATATACCTTCCTAGCTTAAAAATCATCAAATTTAAATTGATTTTTGATATTGCCTTCCTTTTCCTTTATCTTCAGACTTAAAAGTTAAAGATTCGAATTCCCTCATAGATTGAATTTCTTGCACCTTAGCAAAAGTTATTTCTTCTTATCTCTTCTTCTCTCTTTTTATCACTTTTTTTTTTTTGCCTCTCTACTCTTGATTACCTCTCTGTTTATAGGTGGATTCAAAGCTTATAGATGGGTTTGTTAGGGTTCTAACAAACTAAAACTAAGTTGGCACATAATCAATAGTTTTGGGTTTAAGTGGTTTTGTAGGAAACTTAAAGGCCAATGTGAGGTGTTTTTGGCCTTTAGATCTTGATAGGAACCCTCTGAGGGATTTAAGTGGGAACACATGAAAGAGTAAGATGGTTTTCTACAAATGGGTATCTTAGTTAAGGCTGACTAGGTTGGTCACTTTCATGACTTCATCGAAGCGACTCTAACATCAACGTTGTCTGAGACCACTTGAACTTGGTAGACGGGGTGCATATCTATCAATCAAATCTATTCTTGCTTAATTTGAAGGTTTATAGCTCCACACACAACTATTTGAAAATGTCCACTCAAACAACATGACAACTGAAACTACAGTGATGACTAACTAGGGACAAGATGTTGTGGAGATCAACGAAAAATATAGGTTGTAAACGTTTGATTTCAAAGACATGGAATTGTAGAGGGGGTGTTTCTCAGTTAAATATTGGTGGTTATGGCATTCAAAGTGGTTAGAAACGCTACATTCATTCCCTTAAAGGTGCCCCCTCAATCAGCCAAAAACTAAAGAAAAAGATGCACAGTATCTTGAAAACACCATTTTGGTTAAACCCTATAGATTAAGGTTTTTTTATCTGGGATTTGACAATTTTCAATTTGATCCATATTTTCCCAATTTTGTTTAATTTTACTTGTAATTCCACCTAAACTCCTAATTTTACAAGTTGGTTCTTGATCTCTGATTTATTCAATTGGACCCCTAAATGACCATCAAATTCTTAATTTTCTTTGATATGACCCCTGATTTAATCGATTTCAGTCCCTAAAGTCATGTACCTTGTGCAAGATGGTCTTTGGTTCACGAATTGTTCAATTAAGTCCCTAATTGCTCACCAGACTTGAAATTTTATATAATTAAGGCCCTGATTTAACCAATTAAACTTTTTAAAGTCCAATTTCAGTCCCCAAATTTCAATTTGTTTCATTTAACATCCAAATTAACTCTAAAAGCTTATATCCCTTGCAATTAAGTCATTAATAAAATTAATTAAACCTTCTAAATCTTAATTAGGTCCTTAAACACCAAAATAAAGCATTTTTACTATTGGCCCCTTTGTTAATCAAAATTTAGATTGCTAATTTTGCCAAATCTCGAACATTTTGGTCTATCAACTTTTACTTGGCATTTTGGCCTTTCACTAACAAACTTAGACGGTTCTTTTTAGTTTTTTTTCATGTATATTCCCTTACAGATATGTTTTATTTTTCTTTTTCACTATTTTTTGGTTTTTTTTTAAAAAAAATGGGTAGCCACAACATCATTAATATTTCACCCTTAGATCTTATTCCTTTTAACACTTCCTTTCCAAATTTTTCTAACTTATACTAAATGCATCCTTATGTTCAAGCCTAGTAGAAATATTAAAGATAAAAATATAATGATTATGACAACACAAAAACAAATATTATAAAGATATAATTAACTTATGAAATAATTAATTATATATGGATAATCAAATAAAATTATATATCATTCCTCATAATTGACATAAGATTGGTTTTCATGTAAAATATATTTACAAAAAAAATTAATTTCATGATAAAGCTCATGAGAAGATTTTATTTTTCACCTAAAATAAGCAACGAAACAAGAAATTACACCTTACACAACACACAATAAAACTAAAAACACTGGAAAAAAGGAATAGTGCTCTGCATTGTTCATGCTATCATATTTTATTATGGATTAGAACAATGAATATTTTTCTTAAATTTTCATCAAACTTTATTATATGCAAGCTCATCATTCTAAGTTATATTAGCATGATTTTATTTGTTGAGATTTCTTTCACTTTACATGCCCTCACACGTTCCAAGTATCATGGAATGTTCAAACAATAAATTAAACCTCGATTCTGCAAAATAAAATTTTAGATTTTACATAAAAAATTAAAAAAACAAGGACTACATTAAATAAAAAAAACTAAAACAACCATATTTTCTCTTTTTTTGTACAAAAAACTCTCATTTGATCCCTAAAGTTTTGATTTACATGCTAGTTATTCCTTGTTGTTTTAGCATTTTATATTTCTTTTCCAAAATTCATTTTTACATTTTAGTCTCAGAATTAGATAGGTGGCTCACATTACACCGGGGGTCAGGTCAAGATTTCCCTAACATAAAAAAAATTTCAAGGCAATGATAACTTGAGCCAATCCGAGTTAATTTAACTAACACACGATCCAAAATATGAGATCGAGATAAACCTACATAAAAAAAGAAAAAAATCACAAAACTTAAGGTCCTATAGTCTAATATTAAATGATGAAAAAAAATTCAATTTTTAAAAAATAGTGTCAAAGAAAAAAACTCGGGTCAACCCGGGTTAATTTGACCAACCAACCACCTACGATATGAGATTGAGATAAAAAAATAGACTCTCAAAATAAGAACCTAGCAAAAAAGACCAAAGTTCAATTAAAATAATTTGAAAAAAAAATAACCTAGGTTAACTTGAAAAACCCGCACTTAGAATAACCTCATAGAAAGAAAAATAAAAAAATAATAACAAAGGTCTATGACCAGTAATATAATAATGCCACTTGATGAAACTGAAAAAAAATCATTTAAAAAAAAGGTGAAGAAAACAAATTGAGTCAACTTAAGTTAACTCAACTAACCCACCACCAGTGATATAAGATCAAGATAAAAATATTTAAACTTTCAAAAGAAAAACCTACCAAAAAAGATCAAAGCTAAATAAAAAAATGCTAAAAATCAATATAACCAAGGTTAACTTGATTAATCCGCACTTGAGATAGAGAAAAACAAAAAAAAAACATAGAGTTTAAGTGTCAAGAATATAATGCCAAATGATAAAATGGCAAAAAAAAATCATTTATAAAAAAAAAAGTCCATGAAAAAATTTGAGTCAATCCGAGTTCACTTAACTAATATATCACTCAAGATAAGAGATTAGGATAACCCAATAAAAAAAAGTGAAACAAATGTCAAAGTTCATGGCCCAATAACCAAAATATCAAATGGTGAATTTGAAAGAAAAAAATCAAATTATAATAAAAGGGAAAAAAAAAGAACTTAAATCGGATACGGGTCATGAGATTGGGATTACCGTGTAGAAAGACAAATATGTAAAAATAACAAAGTAAAATTTCCAATTACAAAACAATATAGAACATAAATAATATAGATCAAATCTCGTATAAAAACTATATCAAAGAAAATAATTAGAGACTAAATTGACAAACAAAATAAATTAATAAAATGACAAGAAAATAATAATCAAAAGAATGAGAACCCAAAATAGATTTAAAAAACTAAATAAAATAAGAAATTAAGGGGAAATTGAAAAATAAAGATAAAAAAATAGCAATCAATAGAAAGAGGACCAAAATTGGATAAAAAAATAAATGCAATAAAATGATTGGGGATGAAATTGAAAAACTAATAAATCAAGGAAATGATAAAACACCAAAAAAATAGCAATCAAAAGAATAAGGATCAAATTAGATACAAAAATTAAATAAAATTCTCAAGGATGAAATTGAAAACAAAATCTAGACTTCAAAAAACATCAAAAGCAAAATAGATAGTAATCAAAAGAATGATAGTCAAAATTGATAGAAATACAATCCGGAGGACACGATTGTTTCTTGGATGGGCTTGCATGAATTTCTAGGTTAGGAGAGAAAAAAAGATGTGAGGAGAGAGAAAAAAAGCTTGTTTGCCTCCGCTATAAACACGTGCCACCCCGCCAAAACAAAGATAATACATCACTCCTAACACCGTCTTGGCTAGTGAAATCTAGTAACTGGACGGCCTCGCCCGCACCTACTAAATAGCACGGGACCTGTCACGTGTTGATGCACGTTACAACTATTTTTAATAAGATTTAATCTTTTAAAATGACTAAATAGCCCCTAGATCAACCAAAAATAACAAAAAAAACTATAAGTAAAAAAAAAAACCCTTGCAACCATGCATATAATTTTTATTTTATCTTAAAGGTAATACCATAACTTTATTGTTCAAAAAAATTAAAAATATAAAAAGCCTCATATAGAAGTTAATGGTTATTATCTCTAAAGAGAAAACCATAGTTTTACTACACAAATTGTTGTGCCTTCCTCGCAAGACACTTTCTAGGCGGTGTCCTAGAATGGTTTTTTGTTGGAAAAAAAGAGTCGTCACCTAGTATTATGGTTACTAAGAACTCTAATTGGTCTCTTAGAGATTCTAGGCAAGGGACTAATTATATAAAGGGAAGGGTATTAGAATGTTTAGTATGTCCAACTTGAGGTAGACTACGTTGTTTTTTCTCTTTGTTTGTTATGGTCTGATGATGTTTTTATTTTTATTATGACGGTTTTGTTATGATAAACAAACTGTGGTTTCTTAGGTCAAGGACTTTTAGTCTATAATGGTTAAATGTTTTCAATTATCATAGAGGCTTTTTTCAGGGTTAACTTGGAATTTTTTGCTATTATGTCATTCCAAATAATATTTTAGGCAAAATTCCTTGAAGTGTTTTTTATCCTTATATCATAAGTGAATGAGTTGTATTATTCCATATAATATTTTGGATATTAACCTCATATAAGTTTTATATCCTTGTTTTAAAATGAGTAATAATAAATTATTATCTGTAATAATATTTTGGATATTAACCCCCTTTAGGTTTTTTTATCCTTATATTACAAGTGAATAATATATTCTTCTTGGCAAAAATAATTTTTAATATTTTTGAAATATAGGTCAAAATCCTTTAGAATTTTACAAATTTATTGTAAAATCCATGCAATATCTTTTTTTTTAATGCCAAAGTATTTTAGATTTTTTTAAAAAATGATCAAATAGTTTTAAGGATTTCTGGCCATATGCAATAAAAAAATAAAGTATTTGTTTTATTAAATTTAAACTTTATTTGGTAAAAACCTATTTTTTTTATCATAAAACTGTCAAAACAAGCCCAAGAGGGTGTTTGCCAAGCACATCTTAAAAAAAAAAAACTTCTAGCAAAAACATTGCTAGCCAAACAAAGCCTTGGCCATTTGACCTCATTTTGACCCAACCAGTTAGCTCAAAATCCTTGGTTCAACTATAAACCAAATCAAAGATTTGGGTTTAACTAAAAAACAAACTAGAAAGAAAAATGCCAAAAACATATTAAACACAAAAAAAAACACATAAAAACTCATAATTTCTGAGCCAAATTGGATCGAACATAAAAAATAAATGAGAAACATGAAGAACAATAAGAACATTCAAATATGAAACTAGCAACGTGAAACCCAACCCAGGCTAGATATAATTGAACTAAGTCCACAAACATGTTAGAAATCATGTAAGGATCTATAATCTAGTATCCATTTACTTTTATTATCAAATAATCAACATAATTTTGTCAAAATGGGTTTCGGTTCAAAACCAAAACTCTAGGATTAAACCCCCCCAAAACTTGTTGCTGATGCAAAAAAACCCTAAATTATTAATTAATAAAGTCCAACGAAGTGTTTGATGCAAAAAAATAGACCAAAACTAGTATAAACCATAGAGATAAGACACTGTTCTTCCAAATAATACAAAAAACACTGCCTTAGAAAACCCAGCCATTATCAAGCCTCCAAATTGACATTTAAAACCTTTAAACACGCTGCCTTTAGTCCTTACAAACCACATTACTATAACCAGATATGTTTGAATAAAAAAAACTATTAAACATCAAAATAATGCAAGAAGTTCCAAACTTCAAATCTGCCAACTTAAAACAACATACATATTCAACAATGTGGGATTCAAAATTGACATTTTGATACTCAAAATAACTTAACCAAAACTCAGGAACCCAAAACATGCACTTACAAACCTTAAAAAGACATTAAACACCTCATACTATATTTGGCATAAAACAAAAACCATTTTATTTTATCAAAATTAGTCACAAACATATTGTCTTAACATCTAGTAGCATCAACAACAGCTTCAAGCAAGATTTAAATAATAATGTCAACATTATACGTACTAATTGAAACCAAAACCACAATTATTATGATATAAAAAAATGCTTGGAAGTATCATTAAACATGCATGAACAATCTAAAAATGTGCTTCATGGACATCATCTACTAGACTAAGTTAAGGTTTTATACCCTTCAAGCTCTAATAATGGTTGTTGCCCTTTCTTTTTCAAGATTGCTACTTTCTCTCAAAGTTGAGGAAACCTAGTGCTAGGCTCTTGAGTTTTCACACTTAGGGGTTCATTATCAATATTTTCTCCCTTTTTGTTCCTTTTTCTCCTTTTTTTTCCTATTTTTTCATTATTTTTGCTTTCTGGTTCATTTTTAAGGGCTAGTTATAGGGTTTCAAACTAGGATTTTTATAAATTTAATTAAAGATTGATCCTCTTTCATTAAAGCCTGGCCTTCTGATCAAAATAAGAGAGTTTTGGGTATGTTTTATAGATGTGAGGTTTGTACTTATGTTGGTTTTACAATGGTGTTTTTGCAATAAACTTGGTTTCTGAAGATTATTATGGTTTTTCCACACTTGGAGACCAGAAAGCTTGTTCTTGGCCTTTTAATTTTGAAAGAAACATGGCCAATATTTCATAAGAATCCACTAAGAAGGCTTGAAGTGTGAACACAAGAAAAAGATTAGTGGTTTTGTAAAATAGGGATCACAACCATTGATGACTAAGTTACCTACTTTTTAGGCTCCATCTAAGAAACTCCGATGTCATTGTCATTAAAGACCACTTAAAGTTGGTAAAGAGGGTGCAAACCTTTTGTTTAGATCTAACCTGTGTAAATTTAAATGTTTGTAGCTCCATATTCATTCGTTTGAAAGTGTCAACTTAATCAGCCAAGAATTTGAAAATGTAGTAATGGCTGATCGGGGACAAAATGTTGTTAACTTCATTAAAGAAAATGGGATGTAAATGTTCGATGAGAGTGGTTGATTTTTGTAGAGGGGGGTGTTTCTCAATTGAATGATGGTGATTACAGCTTACAGGTGGTCAAAAACTCCACTTTCATTCGCTTAAAGGTACCTCTTTGATCAATTAAAACTGTCAAAGAAAAAGCTAAATAGTGGCTAAATGATGCGTCTTATTTTTAATTTGGGATTGACAAACTTCAATTTAGTCTCTATTTTTGTAATTTTTTTAATTGCACCCATAATCATCTTCTAAACTTTTAATTTCTTGTAATTTCACTCATGTCAAACTCAATTATCAGCCTCAAAATTCAACGTCTTTTTCATCTTGGTCCTTAGTTTCTGATTTGTGCATTTTGACACTCAATTGACTATCAAACTTTCAAATATCTTTAATTTTAGCCCCTGATTTGATCAATTTCAAACCATGCATTTACACACTTTTTCGTTTTGGTTCTTGGTTTTGGATTTCTCCAATCAAGTCTCTAATTGTTCATTAAACTTCAATATTTATGCAATTAAACCCCTAATTTGACCAAATTAACCCTTCAAATTTGCAATTTAACCGTTGGAGTTCAATTTCTTCCAATTAAAGCCTAAATTGACTGCAAAAATAAGTTTTTCTTGTAATTAAGCCCTCAATAAATTAAATTAAACCCTGTAAAATTCCAATTGAGTCCTTAAATATTTAATTTTGAATTTTCCTTCACAAATTGAATTTTTCTTGTTAATAGGGCTTTTATTAGTCAAAATTAAACTGTCAATTTTTCAACCTTGGATATTTGGATCTTCAACTAGTCTTTAGCAATTTTTTAGGCATTCTTCATGTTTTCTCCATTGATATTTTTTTTAGATTTTCAATTTTTTCTTATTTGTTCTGGTTTTTTTCTGGGCAACATCACAAATAATAATAAAAAAGAGAAAAAAAAAACCTTGCACCAAAGATGTGCATTTTTTTTTGCTTTTAAAGGCAACAAAGTAAATCAACTATGAAAAAAAGAGTACTGACCAATTGTCCTCAACTAATGTTGTAATGCCCAATGGATCGCTTGAAAAATATGATTTTGCCCTCACTAGCTAGGCTTTTAGTTTGTTTGAAAAAGGGTAAAAAAAGATAATTCACTCTGCTAATTCATAGTGAGGCTATAATAAATGACTAATATCCTTTAGGTTTTTTTATAATGTTGAGAGTGAAAAGAAAGAGTTGCTATAAAATTTTGGAAAGAAAAGATGATCAAAAGGCCAAGTTTCAACCACAAAAAAGGATCATGGTGTCAACGAGTTTATATTTGTGAGAGGAATTCAATAGAGATGGTGTTACTCTTTAACCATGTGAAACAATTTGATAGGACTCTATAAAGTTTTTTTATTCGTTTAATTTTCAATTTTAGAGTGATGAGAGGGTGTTTGAGTTTACTCAGGTTCTAAGGGTAATTTTAAGATGTTTTTAGGTGAACATGAGTTAAAAAATAGGATTTTAAAGTCTATAAACTTGAATCCCAACCTTTTTAGTTATCATGTATTTGTCCAGTAGATGACATGTTGTATGTTTTGGCAAACAACATGTCGTACAATTATTTAAAAAAAAAACTAAAAAATAAAATCAATTTGGCGTGCTAGCTTGGCCTAGCAATTCTAATAGCGTCTGACTTTTTTTCCCTACTTTTCATTATTTGTTTTATTTTTTATTATACTTTAAAGAGATATTGTAATTTTTCCATTAATTGTTTGCTTGTATATTATATATGCATTTATAAAAAAAACAAAAATATTTTTTTCTTGACAACTAAAATTAACCTTTATAATAAAATAAATGAAAAACTATAAAATAAAAATGATAGAAAGAGTAAACTATTTATTTGCGCATCTATCTTTTACTTTTATTATAAATATAACTTCATGCTTTAGTATTTAATTAGATTTAATGACTTTTTTTATTTATTAATTTATATATTTTTGAATTTATTTTATTATATGTAAATACAATCTTGTAATTTATTAACTAGTAGATTGGTGGCTCGAGCGAAGCCACAGGTTGAGGTAATTTTTTTTTAACTGCAAAAAAAGCTCAGGAGATCTTTATGTTTTAAAGAAGTACGAGAAATTTGATAATTGGGTTAAAACAAAAAAAAACCAAAAATTAAAAACAAATTGTCGAACGACTATATTGAAAGAAAAATATAAGACAAAAAAAGATTTCAAAGTTTGTTAATTTTTCAAACCATGACCCAGGTTATTAGACTGGAAGCAGTATAGATTAAATAATTATGAGTAAGGTTGTCAATTCTGTTTCGTTTCGTCCAAAATGGCCAAAACATTTCATACCAATTAAAAAAAGGGAACAAAACGGAACAATTTTCATCTCATTTCAAATCTCGGTTCGTTCCGGATTTTTCGGTTAAATTTCGACCGAAATGTTCTAGTTTCATTTCACATATTTCGTTTCGGTCTTGGAAAGCCATTGAATCAAATGGAACATGGTTCAATTTAATTAATTAAATCACTCAAGTATAAAAAGCTCTTTTTCATCACTATTTTCAATAACAATGATATTAATAATAATATTGAAAATTATTATTACTATTTTTATTAACAATGATATTAATGTTTTTAAAATTAGATTTATCACTAATATATATGGTTCATATTCATGTT
>Ga0325402_1000681_pt1 | contig 25088 bp, 17 predicted proteins | sample PopdelMetagenome_22_FD_207212 | JGI IMG/M metagenome (GOLD analysis project Ga0325402, IMG submission 207212) | Populus deltoides microbial communities from Bellville, Georgia, United States - Xylem-PdKOR-R3 | ecosystem: Host-associated > Plants > Phyllosphere > Stem > Wood/Secondary xylem...
GATTTTAAAGTAGTAAAAACCCAACAGAAATTTAAAGAATTTGTTTTGTCCCTTTCTGATAGGACTAAACTTCTGAACTTATTTATATGATGAAGCTAGCACAATATTTACTTCATAGATCTTGTACTTGATCTTCAGTAGATACAATGCAGATTGTTGACTGTCTTGTTAAATAGCAGTTGATTCAGTTGTTAAGTAGGCATTGAAGTCGTTAATTTCTTTTGGGTTTTTGCTTAGAAGCTTCATTAATATTTCTGATTTATTTAGTTCTGAACTTATTTTGTTATCTACTCGCACATTGTTGCAGATTCAGTTGGCATCTGTGAAATTAGCGATGAAGTTCTTGAAGAGAGTATCTTCAGAACTTGAGACTGTTGGCGGGGGGCCCGAAGAAGAGGAGCTGATAGTCCAAGGCGTTCGATATGCATTCCGGGTACATCAGGTGAAGATCCATTTGCTTGCATTTACCTTTAGCGATTAGAATAATTATACTTTGTTGCAGTGAGGCTCTAATGCTTTCATTTTTTGTGGCAGTTTGCTGGAGGTTTCGATGCGGAAACAATGAGGGCATTCCGAGAATTGAGAGATAAAGCCAGATCATGTCATGTACAATGTCAAAACCAGCAGCAACAGAAACTTGTATGCGGGTCTACACCTTGCTAATCTGTAGCAAACTCAGCTTCAGAATTGCTGCCTTTTGTTGTAAAGATAAAACACCATGTTTGTCATCTATACTATGACCGTGGCGATCTTGGAATCAGTATTTTATAATGATTCTTTCGTTCATTCTTTTATTTTATCAGTGTCCTTAAGTAGTGTACTTAAACTTGACCATGCAACTTTTACTGGATATCCTGTTGTATATCTAAAGTATGAAGAAAATCTCAAATGCCTCCCTTACCGAATGTTGCAAAATTACGGGTTAACCTGTGAAATCATATAATTTTATTATTAATTTTATAATAATAAAAATTATAAGAGTCAATATATATTTATTATGTAAAATCATGTAAAAATATAAAAATGATAAAATTATATCGAAATCGTTTAAAATTAGGTAAAATTGTGATTTTATTATTGATATTATGATTTTAAAATAATTTTATATTTTCAATTTTTATTTTTCTCATTGCATATACTTGTGTTTACTCATTAACGCATGAGCCTCACTAACACTTGTATCCATGGATTTTCTTTTTCAATCAATAATGCAAGGACAAAGAAAACATAATCTTGTTTAAACCCTTCGAAACAAATAAAAAATTATTTATCATGGGATAAAACTTTGAAAACTCTTATTTTATAAAGATATTTTTACGGACAAGAGTGATAGATCATAATCTAAAGTCTGATTTATCATGTATTTATACCTAAATAATATCTTCTTTTAAACAAGTTTATAACATTATGATCTAATAAGAAACTAGACTTCAAGATTGAATAAAAAAAGATCATATTTTGAATTGTTTGATTCATTCATTTTAGTTCATATAAAGCTTACTGTTGCACGTGTGCAGCATCACGACAATCATCCTTTTAAATTGGAATCTTTATGGTGATGTGGGTGAAAAGAAAAAGAAATTATTATTCTTTATTAGTAAAAAAAAAAAGATGTAATCGTCACTTAATATTTTAGTAATTAGGAATCCTAACTGGTTTTAGAGTTTGGAAAAGGAGATTTTTGTTTAATATAAACTAAAATATTTTTATATTTTCTAATTGATAATCTATTTAAGATTTAAAAAAAGTTATTTTTGATAAGAATAACTTTATCTTATTAAGTTAAATTCAATATCAAAAATATATTTTATATATAAATTTATAATTTTATATATTAAAAGATACCAAATATGATTTTACATATACGTTCACAATCTTGAACGGGCTAGGCAATACCCAGCACCCAGACTGATTACTGACCCATGCCAGTAACCGGCCCCCTTGTTTTTTTTTTTATCTGCAGGTATGCGTGAACAGTTCACGCACGCCTGCTACAGTGCATAGGTAATTAAATTGCAGGAAAGGAGGGAACGAAGACTTACCTGGTTTACAGACGTTCTGGACGAGAATCCACCGGTGCTTGTTGCTGGGAGACGCTTCCTTTCGTCTTTCTTTCCTTTCGTTCTCTCTGTCTCTGTTTCACCCGTTAATTCTCTCTTCGTCTCTTGGGTTTTTTTGGTTCTCTCTCTTGTTCTCTCCTCTGTTCTGTGTTCTCCCTACCTTTTTTTTCCCGTCCCCTGTGTTGCTCTTCGGCTCTCCTTTTAGGAAGTGGATTCCTAATTATGCCCAGCAGCCGTTCCTTATCTTGGGGACTTGGTGTTTTGGTTGGACAAAAACACCGACAGTCCTGCCATTATTGGACTGTCGGTAGTGGGTTTCCTTGGCGTTTAAAGGCACGTTGGGGCGTGAGGGAGATTGGACTGAAGATTGGATTCGTGGTAGACTAAACGGTCTATCATTTGCCTGGGTTGAGCTAATATCGTCGGCATTTCTTTTTTTGCAGGTGGTTTCCTCTGTTTCCAGAGGAAGAAGATGAAGAAACAGGGAACGCGAAACGGTGCCGTCTTGAGCTGAGGCGGCCATTTTCAATTTGGTCATTGAGGTTTCGACATTTTTTAATCAGCCCCTGGGTAAATTGTAATTAGACCCCTATATTTCAGCACCCTTTACAAAATAGTCATTGGTTTCTAATTTAACGAATTCAGTCCTTAATTGGATCTTTAACTTTTAATCTTTTCAAAATTACCCCTAGAAAAATCAACTAACCTCCTTATAGTACCCCCACCTTTTCACTTTGGTCCTTGGACTTTGATTTTTTACAATTTGAACCCAAATCAATCCTAAATCTTAATATTTCTTCAATTAAGGCTCTGATTTTATTTATTAAACTAATTCAAAGTTTAATTAAGTCCCCAAACTTATTAATTCTTTTAATTTCTACCAAAATTGAATCCCAAAATTATAAATCCACCTTAATTAGCCCTCAAAACTTCCAGTCTGTGTTATCTTGACTCAAATTTCAAATTATTCTTCATTCATTTTTATTTTTCTCTTATTTTTAGTGAATTTGTGTTCTCAAAAATTGGGTTATAACAGTAATAATAAAACAAAAGGTCATCAAGTAGAAATATAGGTCCACCATAACATCAAACCTACAATACTCACCTGCGAAAGAGAATGATGGAAAACAAGGAAAGGGTTTGATTAGAAGATCAAAGAGAGATAAAAAGCATGAAATGCAATATTACTAGACTCACTAGCCTACTTGAGTAAGCTTTAAGGTTCAGGTCACAAGAGGAACCCTTAACTCTATCCATAATTGCTGTACAGTTCGTAGCTCCTCAAAATATGGGTGCACCAAAACCCCAATTTGCCACCCATTTTCTAATACCTCCTATGAGGGTGCCAGCCATGGTAGACCTAACTGTTGAGGAAGCCTATAGAAAAAAGGCAGTAAAAAAGGATAATTATGATAAGCTTGCTGCTCTAGAGGAAAGGATGAGAGCAATTGAAGGAGCTGAGTTGTACGACCCTATAAAAGTTGTTCAGATGTGTTTGTTTCCTAATGTGAAGCTGCCAAAAGAATGTAGAGTACCGAAATTCATAAAATACACTGGTAGCCAATGCCCAATAACTCAATAGAAGGTATATATTGTAATAAAATGGCGGAAGTAGTAAAAGATGAAAAGTTGTTGATCCATTTCTTTTAAGAGAGTTTGCACGACGCTGCCAAGCCTGGTACATGAGGATAGATAATACCAATATTAGAAGGTGGAAACTGGAAAGAGTTAGTATGGACATCACCCCAGATAGATCTAACTTGCTGGTCATAGAGAAGGAAGACAATAAATCTGTTCGTGAATATGCTCAAAGATGGAGTGAGAAGGCCGCACAAGTAAGCCCACCATTGTTAGAAAAATAAAATGATTAATATATTCTCCAACACCTTTAAAACTCTTTATTTCAAGCACCTTGTGGGAACCATGACCCAACACTTTATTGACATGGTGATTGTAGTTGAAAGTATTGAGCATGACATCAAAGTAGAAAAAATCAAAGGTCCAACCATGAGCTCTAGAGTCATGAAAAAAGATGAAGTGGAAAGTGGATTTCAAATTAGAAATCTTAATCATGCCCGATCGGATCTCATTGCGTCACTAGCTACCCCAGTGTCATTATCAAAGATTGACATACTTCAACCACTCAAAGATGTTTACCAACACCTTCTAAATACAAGACATAATGCTCTAACTCCATCAGATCCCATACAACCACCATTTTTTAAGTGGTATAATTCAAATAAGAAATGTGAATATCATGATAGGATCCTAGGTCACTCGGTTGAAAATTGCAAAAATTTTAAGTATCAAGTTCAGAAGCTGGTGAGCAAGAGACAAGTTAAATTTGTGAAGGATAATGATACCTACCATATTGTCACCAGACCATTTACAGAATAATGAGTGGTTAGTAAATACTGACAAGACACGAATGCTGATGAGAAACATTATATGAAGATGAGACATATACTACAACATTGCTTTGCATTTTGAATTTTATGAATAATATCTTTGAGACCTTGTTTTCTATATTTTATTTTTCTTGTTTTGAGAACTTCATTGTATTTTTAATAAAGTATCTTTTGTCTTATTGTTGCTTTGAAATCATAAGATGTTCTTTTGAAAGTATATTGACATTTTATTTGCATCCATAATTGGATACGTAAAGTGGAAAAATTTCTAAAATTTGATCAAACTCTAAAATGAATCATGTAAATGGTAGGGGCACCTTCTTTAAAACTAAAAAAGAAGAAGTCAATTTCCATAATAGGTAAAGCTTCACTTTTATCCTTATCAAAATCCACTTCACTTTAATGTGAACCCTACAAAGAGAAATCTTGTTTAAAATTGTTTCCAAAATAAAATTGATGATTTAATGACAAGAATGGTTCACATTTGGATTGTAGTTCCACCATTTCACCACATCTTCTCTAAGATTAACCAACAGGTTCTTCTAAAATGAAGCTGATATTTGTTAGCGTAGACAAGCCTGGAGTTCAAATAAAAAAAATGCAATCTTTGATAATCCCTTTATACTTATTAAATTATCCATTATTATCCATATTTGAGCCAAGAGTTTTTTTTTTTTTTAATGATAATCTTTGACTAGGATCACCCCTATATTAGAGGCAATTTTAAAAATTCTTCAAGAGGGATTAAAATATCACAAAAGTGGTTGCAGATCAAAACATTCCGAACAACAATGCATAAAAAGTTCATCAAATTCACATCAAGGAATTTTCTGTTAAGTGTGAACAAATTATATCGGATGACATGCTTATCAATCCAAATTATCAGCATTTGAGATGAAGAAAGACTTTTTTTACCTTCAAATGAATCAGTTCTTTTCATCACAAGTTCAGTATTTACCGGTCAGTAAGAGACCTGCTTTATATCTCTTTCTGGTGCTAGCTATCTGATGTCAGCAACATCTTTATATTTCATGATCATCACCTTTTTATATTAATGACTCGTAATACATAATTTAAGAGTGACGATGTATTAAAACATGTAGAATATACCTGAAATTTAAGCATTCGATCATTGTGATGTTGTCTAGTAAACACAGAAACTTTTACATTGTTTGTGATTTCAATTCGTAGATGATATCTTTATCTTATGGCCTTCAAGAAATCTGCAGTTGTTATTCCCTCAAACTTTGTGGTTCGCAACATAAAATTCTAACTACCACCCTATGAAATATACCAATCACTGCTTTCTTAAACACATGTTTTTATGGAGCATTGCGGAAAAATTGTGGAGTTGTCGATGGTGGACTGGTATGCTCAAGTGCTGTGTATATTGAAGAAATGGGAGACAAGAGTGGTGACTGTTACATAGTGAATGCTGCACTATATGTTGGCTACTAGCTTTTATTACCTCTGAAGTGCTTTCTAAGGCTAGTTTTCACTTCTTATTATCCATTAGTGGTAAATTACCTCTGTGCACTCACATACACTGAAAATTTTACATGGTTGGGCTTCTGTCTTGGATCTAATTTATCCGAGGTTTCAAGTATAACAAATGGCCATGCCATAAATTTTTTCCTTGATTCTGCATTTTCTTATATGCCACCATTCGGTGCTACCTTTTGTTTCGCTGTTCTTGATTTGATACATGTTGAGTATTAATGGGCTTGGTCAATATTTGTGAAAAAATACTCACCAAAGAGTCGTTGCAAATGAAAGAAGAATGTGAAAGCGTTTCAACATTCAATATGGGCTAGCTACTCATAAAATCACTATCTGTAAAGTCTAATTAAACAACAGCAAACAAGTCTGACAATACATGGACAAACTTAAGCTTAATTCCCAATGGATTTCTACTTCCTTCACACAATCATCAGATGCCATTTGCATCTGTCACCTATCTTCGTATCATCTTAGGGTAATTATTGTGATTAAGAAAATCAATCACTTTACATTTGATTTTTGCCTCCTCGGGAGTAAATGAGAATTTCTTGCCCCCCCCATAAATATACAATTCTATACGAAAGGAAAGAAAAAGAGAAAACTAAAGTGAGATTTTGATGTTGACCTTCACATGATGAGGGCCGCATATAAGAGTTGGTTCCAAGTATCAGGCAATCCAGGCAGGCACCAATGACTGCAATCTGTGCCAGATCCATCACTATAAGTTGAGGGATGAGCATCTTTTCTTAATTGTGATAGTGTTGTAATGTCAAGTAGATAAACTGGTTTCGTAATTGAGCTCAACACTTTGCTTACAACACCAACCGCCGGAGGTGCACCTGCCGGATATGTAGACCCCGATAGGGGCACTGCTTCTCCAGAACAACTCTTTTGTGGCTGATTCCAGTCCTTGCCCCTAGTTTTATAAAAATAGTTGGAATAAAATGAGTTGTGTTTCTTGTATTACATGCTGCATAGCATTTGATGCTCAAACAACTTTTTATATATCATTTAATGCATGTTTTCTCCCCCACTTACTGATAATGTGTGGGCGAAATCCCCTGAAAGAAGACTTTAGTTTTAGAAGGATCAACATTTTGGTCAACCCATCTGGCCCATGTGGTTAATCCTTTATTGAACGCTTCTAAGCGGTCCATGTTTTTGTACAATGCTGGTCCATCCCGGATGTAGTCCCATCTGCATTTGCACAGCCAATAATGGCAGCTATATATTAAACTAGAGTTCCATATAAAAGTGGAGACAGCCATGTACATGCATATAAAAACAAGAAATTACTACACTACATAGCGCTGGCAGGGCGCGAGAATGGAGGGAGGAAAATACCCTTGGGACTTTCCAGTGTGAAGCCACCAGTGCCAGGAATTGAAGACGAGCATGTCCATCCCTTTCCATGCATTGCCAGCCTCTATGGAGTTTAGGTTTAACACATCGCCAACATTTTCTCGAACAATATCTACCAAGTATGGTGTTCGATACATGTACAGCGTTAATCCGTAGTCCTGGAACACTATTTTGTTAGCCACTTGAAATAGATACTGTAAATACTTCGTGTTTAAATGTCTTTTCATCTATGGATGTAGGCAAACAACTTTCTTGAACCCATGGTTCTTGTTACTGGCACTTTAGAGATGGAGTATATGACGAAGAGTCAAGATAATATTGCACGACTTTTTTTCTTACTTTTATTTTGTTGTTGGATTATACTACAGGAGATGCCCTCTTCCTTCAAGATCAATTTCAGAGAAACTAACCCCTTTCAACTTCTTCATAATTAATGTGATGATCTATATATGTAACTCAACAACGGCCATAAAATGCTATGATCCACATCGGTATGATTTTAAAAACTTTTACATATCAATTAGTATAAAAAAAAAATAAAATCAAGACACTTGGAATTAGTCCAGGTAGGTGGAATTTACCTCAAACACCTATATTAAAAATAAAAAATAAAAATGTTTCCAGTACTGATGCTTTTCAGTAGCGTAAGATAGAATCTCCTCAAATTCTCGTACCCACTCATTTTGAGGAGACAGAATAATAAATGTAATAATAAAGCAGAATAATAAATGCAAGATTCTTAATTATTCTCGAGAGCATATAATATATATCTGTCTGGGCAGTCAATCACTCACAAGCGTCACAGTAGCCATCCATGGTTCTTGTGATGAAGAACTGGCCGCTAGACAAGCATTCACGTGAAGCTTAAAAGGTCTTACAGAATCTAGTTTTCATAAATATTAGATTAGCAGTTAATTAGCAGTAATCGGTGGTAATTGAACTCACGGAAACACCACAGTACTGTTATAGAGCTACCCACCTTATTCATCTCGTACGCAAGTAAAATCAGTGACTTGGGAGGTTAACTTGCTCGTTCTGAATTATTTTATTTAAAAGATAACATTTTAGTTTTTTTTTTTTTTTAAATCACTGAAAAAAAAGAAGTTTTAGAACTAACCCGGGTTAGTTCCATAATCTATGAGTTGCCTAGCAATCCACAGACCCGGTCCTTAACCGAGTTAAACTATGAAAGAGAGCCTATCAATTATGATTGGGATGGCTGCTAAATTTGTGTATGCTAATAGCTATATCCAATAATAATGTGATTAAATAATAATATACATAAACATTATGAAATAAGTCAAATAGTTATAACAATAGAACCACAGGTTGGCAGCTTCTTCAAAACAGCTGTCTAGGGAAAATGAGTGGGCCACTCAATTTCCTCTAATTTGGTCCAAGATGGCAACTAATGATGTCCTAATTAATTTCTTTATCATATTTTATTTTTATTTTTTTATGGGCCGCGGACTCTCTCTCTCTCTCTCTCTCTCTCATTGAATAAAGAGTCACGGAATTTAGAAAGCTACAGACGTGTATGTATTGTCTCTTCGGTTGGTCAAGCAGAATAATGGGTTCTGAAAATGTAGCTCTCAAAAATTTGTATCAGAGGAAAGGGGTTTTTTATTTTTTATTTTTTATTTTTTATTTTTAAGGACTAGAAGGGAAATCCTTGTGATCATTCTTGGGACCCTCAGTCACTGTTTAACGAAACACTATCTGAGAATTTGGATCCTTTACTATTTTTAAGATATGCTACCACAGAAGACTAGAAAAGAGGAAATTTCTGTGACCCTCTACATTTAATTACCAGAGAGAATTATGGGCATATATATTTGTGTAATTCGTGCCTTAATGTCTCCATGCAGCAGATACAAACAATCTATGTGCCTTTCATGCTCATTAACTAATTGGCAACACGAGACCCCATTTTGAATGGTGGAGTAACGAAGTCTAATTTGCCTTAATTAATCTAAATAAATCTGTAGTTTTCTCTGGGCAGCATAAACAACAGCCACGCATAAAAAAAAGCTCAGTACTCATTATAGTTAATAGTACTGTATATAGTTCAAGGAAAAAGGCCGAACTACAGTTTGGAAGCAGACCTTTTCTCAAAAGCAGAACAATGGAATAATCAATAACATATAAAAATAAGATGGAAAATGACAAACATGCAATAGTGATAAGGAGATGTGCAGACAAAATCGATCGGTTGAGGTTGATTTTGATTTTTGAAATGAAAGGGGAAGAACTGGTAAAGTAGGAAAGTAAACTCACAACGAAGGTCACGGAGTTCCGCTTTGAAAAAGTTGTCTTGGCAGTGGGCACGGCAGCATGAATCATACATGCTAATGATTCCCACATGTTTAGACTCAGCGAGTCCCCCACGAACATTATCTTCTTCCCTCTCCACCTTGCCAAAAAATCTGCACCGCTAAACCTACACAAGAAACAATAATAATAAAAAAACAGCATAAGCATAGTGCTTGTATATGTTCTTGGTCTTCCGTTGAATGAAAGGAATGAATGAAGGGAGTAATTCTAGCTAGTACGTACCTTGGTATATTGCAAGAATCGGGTTGCCAGGAGTATTTGAGATACTGAGTATCAGGTCTGCCATACCCTTGGCAATCAAACTCAGCATCAATGAATGGACAGCCAGAGGAATCATAGAGAGGATAAGAAGTGTCAACCACCCATCTCCCTTGAAACAAATCACAACCACTCACTTGCTTTCTCCCCTTCAACCTGCTAACATTGTAGTAGTGCTGTCCAGCTATGGCTTCTTGAAAAAGCAAAAGCATACATTGACAAAAAATGGAAAACAAAACTCGGCACTTAAAACCCATCTTGGATTTTGAGTTCCTGGCAATGTTTCAGGATATACCAATTTGCTTGTAAATTGAGCTTATATACAAGCGAGGAGCGATCGAGTCCCTGAGGGAGGGAGGTAGTGAGGAAGTGGGGCGCCGCTAGCTAGGGTGGGTTCGCATGTTAGTGAAGGAGGGTACTGGCACTGACTTTCTTTTTATATATATATAGATAGAGGACATGAGTTGGGAAATCTTGGAAGGATACATTGATATATAGCGTATAGCTAGCGCAATGCGTAAGTAATGGGGTTTAAATTCTTTTTTCTTGAAAGGTTCTCTTAACATTCTATTGGCCTTGCATGTCACGGGCATGTTAATCATGTACTGACATGAAATTGCACATGCACGTTAAATTATTGGTGATTAAACAGCTAAATTTCAAATTAATATCTGTGCTGACAATTTCAACATCCGTTCATCTCCGCTGGAAATAATATTAAAAAAAACAATATTTTTAACATTAATACAATTCAAAAATATTAATTTAAACTTAAAAAATTATTTCAAAAAAAAAAAGCATAATCACACTATCTTTTATATATATATAATCATCAATTTTATTAAAAATATAACTACTTGGGCAATTAATAGCCATAATAAAAAAAACAAAAAAAATTACGTTGAGAATTTTTAAAAGAAAAATAGATAAAACAGAACAGAACGACATCATTAAGACAAACGTGCTTTTAATTTAATTTCCAATTTAAGTCTATTGTCCGTTAATTTAAAAGATTTCTGGTCAGTCAAATCAATGATCCACGGTACATAATTAGTAAGAAAGGGTATAGGGATTTAAGAGTAAATAAACATAACAACCGCATAAACTGCCATCAATGAGATAGCAACATGAGATCATGACAAAAAAAAAAAAAAGAAACATATTGTAAAAAAAATGTAAATTAATATGATCAATTGACGTTAATATAAAGAAAGAAATAGACTTGAGTGTTTAACATGAATTGACAAGTGATAATGTCCATGTCTTTTTCTGGCTCAAGTGTAGCTTAACACAAAATTAAAGTTTAGTTGGAAGGTCATTATAGAGCTAGGGACGGACGGACAAGGTTTAACGTGAGTAAAAAGCTTTCTATAATTGAACTCCAAACTATCCCTTTGTTCTTACAATTCCTCACTTCCAATATTCGATCAAGAAGAAGCTATGGTGATCTATCAAATCCCACCATCATGCATACATCATCATTCCAATCCATCTCTTAACTAATCAAATACCTATCATGCCGCACTAGGTGATTTTATAACAACCAAAGCTTTTCATGCAATAAACTAGTAGAGTAATTAAAACGCAATTGTAGATAAAAGATTCCGACCCTTTTGTTTCTGTGTTTTTTTTAAAAATGATTTTTTTTATTTTTTTAATTTTAAATTAATTATATTTATGTATTTTTAAATCGTTTTGATGTACTAATATTAAAAATAATTTTTTTAAAATAAAAAATATATTATTTTAATATATTTTTAAATACAGAGAAAAATTATACTGGAGTACACACAATACTATCAACTTTTCCTGCCTGCAGCCACAAAGCTTACAAAAATATGAGGAAGTCCACCAGGTCCACTATGAGCGCACCTATGTGGTTGAGTTCTGAAAGTGGGCCTGACGACAGTGCCTATAGGAGCAGCAGGACCCAATGGGTCCACCAACATGGGACCCATCCATGAAGTTGGTGAACCGTCTACTAGGGCCATTGTCCGGTCCTTGTGTGCCGTGCCGTCTATAGCTTGTTCCATAGATGATGAGGATGCGTTTGTTTCTCTTTTCTTGCTAGTAATAATCATGCTTTTTAATTTTCAATCCTTCAATATCCATGGAATCTTCTTACATCAGAGGAACAATTACCTCTCTCTTGATAGAATATTAGAAAAATCCTCGTCTTTTCCTGCGAATAACCACACAAGATCTTGAAGTCTCTATAGTAATTAACAAATTGATTTTTTTTTTTAACCGGAACCCTTGTACTATTAATTTGTTATGATAACAGAAAAAATTCTTGAATACAGACAGCATGTATTCTTAAATGGTTTAAGAAGCGATTCAGTTTAGATTAATATATAAATTTAATTAAAAATATATAACTTTACGATCAAATCTAAAAAATACCTTCAAATTTATACCAAACTGCCATTTCTAAGATTATAAAACAATAAAATTTAGGGTGTGTATGAGAGTACGGTCAAATAAATAATGCTTCTCAAAAGTGTTAAATATTTTTATTTTAAATTAATTATTTAAGTGTTTTTATACTTTTTGATGCGTTGATATTAAAAATAAAAAAATATTTTAATATATTTTCAAGTAAAAAATACTTTAAAAACAACTTTAATCACACTCCAAAAGCATGCTCTTAATTTAACCCAGTCAAATTTTAAGATTTTGCATCATAATTTAATTATAAAATATAAACTTTGAATAATAATAATAATATGAGAATTTACTCTCTCAGCAAAGGATAATTTTAACTATTTATGTTTTTTTTTTCTTGGAATTCTAGTTGTTTATATCACGAGTCAAAGTAACAATCATTGACATGGCAGTACCTTGAGGCAACATCAACTAGCTAAAAAGTAAAAATAACATGCATTTTAAGCCTCATCTTCCTAAATTTTAAATGGGAAACAGAGACTTTCACTACTGAGTTAAAAGTTCTGACAACCAACCTTCGGAAGAGGCAAAGTGGGTTTCTCTAAAAGAATAATTCAAAATGACACGAGGAACAGCAGTTTTCTACTCTCCAGTGTCTCAACGTTGCTTCGTTGATAAACCACAAAACACTACTTTATTGTCGGAATGGTCTCTTATGGCGGCCAAAATGATACCACCTTCCAAGCAAAACTTGCTTTTCTATTCTAAATTCAATACCACCAGCTTAAATAACTCCAAACCAAGATGCCAATTCCATTCCATTCTATCTGTAACAATGAATATATCTCATTATAGTTTAAAAAAACCAAGAACAAACTGAACTTCATCTCACCTTTAATCTTACTCTGTAGTATAAATTTTGTTTAAATTATAGCAGGAACGAATGTTTCGGCTATTCCATTCAAGCTAGATAGTGGTTTTTTTTTTAATATTATCTACTTTTATGATATCAATTATATTTTTTAATTCGATGGTTGCATAAAATTTTACTAAGAGTTTCCTTAAATATTATTATATCTCATGTTAAACTCTTAGAGCAAGTTTTGAAAAGCTTTGTGAGATTGTCAATGATATTTTCATAATTATATTCAAATTTATATTTTTACTTAGAAATGTTATTTTATTATGTTATTTTATTAATTTTTTTTCAATTTTATCATTTAATAATAGATTTATTGATAATTGAGTTTTATAATTTTTTTATTTGCTTTATTTAAGGTCATCATGATCTCATAACCTAAATCATGAATTTAAAAGGCTAACCATACATGTTTAACATTGTATAAGAAAATACAAACAGATCGTGTATATAGAATTACACTTCTTCTCACTTTTTGTTTTGTACATATCCTGATATATATATATATATAGTATTACATTAACAGCTTCTAACGTATATATTGGTGTAGCTGGTAACAGCTGTTGATTTTGAATGCATAGAATCATATCTTCAAATCATTTATCTGCTGCTGTAATCACGGGTGTATCAGATTCCTGTTCTTCATAGGATTGTTTGGTGTGATCCTTTATAGTCTATGTCACTGCATTCACGGGTGGATCAGTATCTTCACCCTTGAATTCAGTAACCATTACTTCATCTTCTACACGCCCCCTCAATCTGGAGGGTAGGTCATGGACATTCAGATTGCGTTGAACCTCTTTGAATTTAATTGGTGGCAAAGGCTTGGTAAGGGCGTCGGCTAACTAATCTTTGCTGGAGATAAACTGAACCACAAGTTCCTTGTTGTAAACTTGGTCACGGACGAAATGAACATCAATCTCGATGTGTTTGGTTCTTGCATGAAATTTAGGATTGGATGTGAGGTAAGTTGCACCAATATTATCACACCACAAGGTTGGGCTATGCTGCGGGGGCAGATCGAGTTCACGAAGTATGGATTTGAACCAGATGAGTTCTGTAGCAGCATTGACAATTGCTTTGTACTCAGCTTCTGTGCTGTTGCGTGCTACTGTGGGTTGTTGTTTGCAACTCCAAGAAACTAAGTTGGAACCCATGTAAATATAGTAAGCACCAATTGATCTGCGATCATCTCTGTCGGCGGCCCAGTCAGAATCAGAGAATGCCTGCAAAGTGAAATTAACATTGCTGGTGATGAACAAACCTGTTGAAATAGAGTGCTTGAGGTAGCGAAGGATACGCTTGACAGCCTACCAATGAGTGTCCAGAGGATTGTGCATAAACTTGCTCACTTTATGAACATCAAATGCTAAATCAGGTCTCGTAAAAGTCAAATACTGTATGCTACCTACTATACTGCGATAAAGGCTGATGTCTTCAAATGGAGTACCATCAGTAGAAGTAAGTCGACAGTTGGATGCCATGGGACTGGTGCAGGGCTTAACATTCTCCATCTTGCTTCTTTTAAGCAAATCAGCAATATATTTGCGTTGAGTCAAGTACATGCCATCTGTGCACCAAAGTGCTTCAACACCAAGAAAATAAGCAAGACTACCTAAATCTTTGACAGCAAAGGTGGTTTGCAGAGAATGAATGATATTGTGGATGACAGATGCACTGGAGCTAGTAATTAAGATATCATCAACATAGATAAGAATGTAGATCATAGAATTAAATTTCTGTAGCACGAAGAGAGATGTATCTGCCTTACTTTCACTGAACCCCAGGGACAGGAGCTTAGTTGAAAGTTTGGAGAACCAAGAGCGGGGAGTTTGGCGTAAACCATAAAGTGATTTGTGCAGTTTGCACACATAGTTGGGATACTGAGGATGAACATAGCCTTGTGGTTGAAGCATAAACACATTTTCATGCAAGTCACTATGCAAGAAAGCATTTTGCACATCCAACTGTTTGATAGGCCACTTATATGTTACTGCAATAGAAATGACTAACCGAATGGTGGCATGTTTGATGACCGGGCTGAATGTTTCAGAGAAATCAACCCCCTCTCGCTGGTGAAATCCTTTAGCTACTAGGCGAGCCTTGTAATGCTCAATAGCTCCATCCGCCTTTCTTTTTATTTTGTAAATCCATCGGCAACCAACAATATTTACATGTGTGGGAGGTGAGACCAAGGACCAGGTGCCATTGTGAAGTAATGCTGAGAATTCTTGATTCATGGCCTCTCGCCAATGCACAAATTTGGAGGCTTGACTGTATGATGTTGGTTCTGTTGCTGTGGGAACAAGTGCTGCGGTCAATGCTTTCGGTAATGGATAACGAATGAAGTCATCACTTGATTGTCTAGGGCGATGAATATTATTTTTGGACCTTGTGACCATAGAGTGAATGTTGGTAGGAACGGGCAGTGTATCAGGATGTGTAACTGGAGTCGTAGCTGGAGAAATAATGGGAGACAGAGCAGGTTCTGTTGCTGTAGAGTGTGTTGGAGGCGGAGCCTGATCTGTTTCTGCAGGAATCAACATAAGAGGTGCAGATGGTGTGCATGTAGTAATATGGTTAGGATGCAACTCTATGGGACATGGGAATTGTGGCACAGTGATGTGGTGAGGAAGAGAAACAGATGTGGAAGGAGAAGATTGATCACTCACGGGGACAATGGGTTGTGAGTAAGGGAAAAGGGTTTCATTGAATATAACATTGTGAGAAACATAGATTTTACCTGTAGAGAGATCTAGACACTTGTACCCTTGATGACAAAGACTATAACCAATGAAAATACAAGTTTTGGATCTGAAATTGAGTTTATTTATGTTATATGGTTGTAAGTTTGGCCAGCAGGCACAACCAATTACACGTAGAAAACGATAATCAGGGATCCTACTATGAAGAATTTCAGAGGGAGACTTGTGGTGTAAAACAGGTGTTGGAAGTCTGCTTATGATATAGGTAGCGGTTTGAAATGCATCTTCCCAATATATCATAGGTAAATGCGAATGAGCTAACAAGCTCAAACCAACTTCGACAATGTGTCGATGTTTGCGTTCAATAGAACCATTTTGTTGGTGAGTGTGAGGGCAAGCTAGGCGATGATTAATACCATTTTGGTGAAAATAAGTGTTTAGTCGTCGATACTCCCCACCCAGTCTGATTGAATTGCTTTTATTTTTCTGTCAAACTGTTTTTCAACATAAGTCTGAAAATTTAAAAAGATACGTTCAACATCAGATTTAAGGTGAATAGGAAATAACCAAAGAAACTTAGAATAATCATCAAGAAAGCTAACATAATATTTAGCACCAGTTGTGGAAGGCACTGATGCAGGTCCCCACACATCGGTGAAAATTAAATCCAAAGGGTGTAACGAAATAGAAGTAGAATTTTTAAAAGGCAAATTATGGCTTTTTGCCATTTGACATTCAGGGCACACATTGTGTGTTTTATTTTTCTCTACGAGAAAAGAAAGAAGGGATAAAACTTGATTGACCACTGGAGCAGAGGCATGGCCAAGTCTACGATGCCACTCATAGGAACGAACACAAGAAAAGGCTTGAGGAAGACTGGAATTATTGGGGAATTGATACAGTCCATCATGGAGATAGCCTCGATGAAGGACATTCCCCGAGTAATCCTTCACAAGAAAATAATATGAGTGAAACTCAAAATACACGTTATTGTCAACGCAGAACTGGTGCACTGACAGTAAATTTTTATGTATTTCAGGAACAAGAAGAACGTTATTAAGAACAAAGGTAGAAGAGAGAGTGGGAATTTTGGAAGTCCTAGTTTTTGAGATTTGCAAACCTTGGCCATTTCCAACTTGCACACTGTCTCCACCAGCATAGTCGGATTTTTGAAGAGTCAAGTTATTAGCATCCTTGGTAAAATGATGTGTGGCTCCTGTATCTGCATGCCATGCAGAGTCCCATGTATGGTTGGAATTATTACGCATAGCAACCAGGCCGTGTTTTGTTGGTAGAGGAGGTGCTTCCTGGTAAGATAAATCAAAATGAAAATAGCATTTCTTAGCTGAGTGTCCAATCTTACCACATATCTGGCAAACAACAGATGGTTGATCAAATAAATAATAATTATAAATTATTATTAACGAAATACTTGATGATTTCTTAAAACTGACTGAGAATAACTATTGTTTTCGGAGATTTTAATGTCATCCATCTTCGATAAAGCAGTTGCATATTGTATGGTACGTACTTTAATTGTTATGATTAATACATTTCTTATCCAATTATCCAAAGAGGGTATTAAGACGGCACTCTTAGATGTAACGTGCACATGTAGCATTAATTAACTCATCGTGAAACAATATTATAAATAATTAAACAGCATACATACCTCAATTAAGGTCCACTTGCAAATATTTTCTTTAAATATTGAAAAAATGTTATCAACAATCACAAGTTATTTATTTTTACATTTTAAAAATATTTTGAAAAATTTAAAAATCTTTTATATTTTTTTAAATTAATTTTTTTGATGATTTTAAATTTTTTTGATGTTAAAAATAAATTTTAAAAAATAAAAAATATTATCTTAATGTATTTTTAAATAAAAAACACTTTAAAAATTAATTGAAATGCATCTAGATGTCTATGCCCATCACAAATTTGTAAGCACTACGTAGGTCACGCAAATCATATCAAAACCTGACTTTTTTTTTTAATTATTATTAACGATATAAAAAAAAAAAAACTTTATCTACTAAAAAAAGAAGAAGGTTGGTTTCGTTAATGGAAAACAGAATTTGCACTCCAGCACGACTGCTACGCACCCACACATCTCAGGCGCACCACTCACCATATACTTGTTAGCCGTGGGCCAACAGTGATATCATGATTTATTTAATGAAATGAAGATTTTCTCCATTTAATAATAAATGGTCTCTAAAGATTGTCCAATGTTTTATCTGTTAAGAACATATAAAAAATAAAAAGAAATAGTTTTTAAATATCTAAGATATTATTCATGACCGACCTTAAACCTAATCTGTTGAAAGGCATATCGAAATGGGCTACAGCTAGAAAGGAACAGTTTCTTGGCTCCTTTTACAAGTTGGTACGTAACTGCATAAGCAAGACATCACATTCTTCCTGCCTCTTTCGACGTTCATGTTTTGAGCTAGGGTTATTTGCTTCTCCTCTCTCCAACCATGATATATAACAGCCTCGTGTTTGAATATGATTTGGCTCTATTTATTTGACTTATCGACCTAAGAATCCCTTCCTAGCTTGAAAAAAATCTACATCTAAGAGAAGCTTGGGTCACCCATGTCTTTAATTTATTTTCAAATATTTATTTTGAGCTATGATTCGACTCAAGTGGTGAGGGCCGACAAACCTAAACAAAAATCAACAATTATTTTAGGGTTGTTGGAAAATTGAATTTCTTACATCTAGAATTGAGTAGTTTTAACTCTTAAGTATTAAAAATGACTTCTACTCGTACACACAAACACAACATTAATCATAATAAGTGATTGAGTGGTTAAAGACTTCAAAGTTGTTATCTCATCAAGATGCATTAAATTTGCTCCTTCTCTTTTAAAAAACTATTTTTATAGAATTTGTGAGCCCTTTGTCCATGGCATGGTTATTGGTTAGTGGGAAACTCTTTGGTTCTGGTTTAATCATCTGTTCGATAATGTAATGTAGAGTATTTTTAAAAGTGATTTTTATTTAAAATAAATTATTTTTTTTATTTTTAATATCAACATATTAAAACCATTGAAAAATAAAAAAAAATAATTTAATTTACTGTTTTTGATTCTCATGTAAGGCAGGCGTGCATGAAATTTTTGAAGTGCATGAATCAAGTTTCCAGTAGCGGAGATGTAGTCAATGTTAGACGCCATACCCCTAGGAAAAAAGGGCTCATATATAGTGAGGATTTGAACATGAATTAATTAACCCTAACTAGCTTCTCTTTTCTTTTCTTTTCTTCAGCCTTGAACCTACCATAGACCAATGCCTCGTAGTAGGTCAACGACTTGCATTTTTAAATGATGGCTTATCACCACATCAAATTTCTTGTTTTTTTTAGTTATAAATAAGTCAACTAAGTTTTAAGGGGAAGACGATGTAGAAGTCCTTGTTTGAGATTATAATCTAAATACAAGTAGAATAAAATTAGATTTTTTTATTTAAAATAATTTTTAAATAATAATAAAATATTATTTGAATATATTTATTGAAGAAAAAAACTTTAGAAAACATTGGAGTTATAGGGAAAAAAAAAAAGAAGAGGAGGAGGAACACAACCCACTAATATTTGGTGGACTATTAATGGCCAACAGTTGTGGGCTTTATTTGAACAAGAAAAGAGTTTCAAAGGAATGGACAATTTTATTTACATGGTATTTTTAAATGACCGAAAAGGCGTTGAACCAGGCCTTAAAGCTTCTCATGTAAACAAGAAGCAATGGCAACCCATCAGCTTCACTCTTTCTTTTCACTGGTTCAAGAACGAGAAGCAATTTTTCAATGAATGTGGCCATCAACTCCACTACTCGCTCAGGGCTGCTTCACTGCTCCTTTTTCTCTTCCTCTTCTCTCTCTTTACCTTCTTTCCTCTCAGCTAAATCTTGGTATCATGGGGTTTTGTAATTTCTCCTCAAAATAGTTCAAGTAAGGGACTAATTCACGGGTGGGTATCTCTTTTGTTTGCTAACCGATCTTGATATTGAACTTCACTAATAAATTAAGCCCGCTTCCAATAACCTAGCCTCCATTAAATTGCATAATTCTAATTACTACATGGACTTTGGACTTACAATAGAGGGTATATAGTCCCCTTTTATTATAAATTGCAATCGTTAGGATTAGGATCTTGATTCAAGAAAGGAAGTTACAAGTACACAACTATATATTGCGTTAAACTTGTGTAGAAGAAACTCTTTATTTTAATAATAATAATAAATAAAAGCAATTTCATGGGAAGGGAATTGATAATAGGAATGCACGTTTGTCTGAACGTCTTCTTGAACTTGTTTTCATCATTTATTTAGGGTACAAATGTGCAGGCAAGCGTGGTTTCGCAACAGCAAGCAGTGGTTTAGCGAGAGCCATGCTATCTTTTGCGGTGGAAAGGTCAATGCTGGACTCATTTGATGGCAAACTCCAACTAAAACAATGAAGAAGCCTAGCAAATAGCATGTTCGTCATCGAACTCCCAAGGGTCACAGCCATGCACCCACGCTTTCCTGTGCTGAATGAAATGAATCTTAATCCATTCTCAGCCAACACAACATTCCCTGTTCCTGTGAGATGACGCTCTGGTTTGAATTCTAGTGGCTCGTCCCAAACTTTAGGGTTTCGACCGAGCCCTAATCTGCTAAGAATAACATAACTACCTTTTGGGATGAAGTGATTGGCAACTACTGTATCAGCCATGGATACGTGAGGAACGTTAAATGGTGCAACAGGATGCAGCCGAAAGGCTTCTCTAGCGCAGGCCTTGACGTAATTGAGTTGTGCAAAATCTGATTCTTGGACCAGTCGTTGCTTCCCAACCACTCTATCCAATTCTTCAACAGCTGTTTCGAGTATCTCAGGGTTGTTTAACATCTCTGCAAATGCCCATTCACAAGCATTTGATGGATTGTCCACTGCTGCTAAGATTATGTCCTGAGAATAATAATATGTATAGTTTAAAATCATTATTAAATATAGATCTAGTAATACATAATTATTTGAGATTAAAAGAAAAATTATGTTTGAATTTGTCAAATAACTATTTCAACAACTCAAATTAATTAAATTTTAACTTAGATAAAAAAAAAATTATTATTAAAGTAGTCAAGATAATTAGATGAAAACTTAAAGTGATTTTATAGCATTAATTAGATAAATAGTTAAATAACCCAAACCTATCTTGAACTTTGGTTTAAAATAAATTTAATCCTGAACATTAATTTTTTTTAGTTGATTATCTTGATTTTTTTTTAAATAGGTCATTTCAATAGTTTTGACTACATATAATTTAGAAACAAGTAAAAACACATGATTTAAAAAACAAATTAATAAAGAACATAAACCTGGACAAAAGGGCTTATATTTTTATTAAAAAATAGTTATGGTGCTCACACAAGAAAAAAAATAAAAAAATAAAATAGAAGTTAAGTTAGCTATAAGTAATTTAGCATTAAATAAGTGTAAAACTCACTTCCACTTGAGCTTTTATCTCATCCTTTGACAATAAAGGATTGCCATTGTCATCCTTTAAGGTTATTAAAACATCAAGCAAGTCCTCAACGTCTTTCTTCTTGCCATCCTTCCATTGTTGAATCCTGTCGTCAATTATGGGATCATGATACTTTTTGATGATCTTATCTTTCTCCTTCATCACCTTCTCATGACCATCTAGGTCAAGCCATGTCAAGAATGACAAAAAATCTGAGACACAAAATGAAAATAAATGACTGAGGATAGTGAAGAGTGCATCCACATGCTGCTCCTCTTCAAAACCAGGTCCACCATTCTCCATTCCCACTCCAAAATATCTTTTGTTGAACATCAGCTTCCTAATAACATTTGCACAATAATGCTGTGATGTGAATCGCAAATTCACTATGCCATCTTGATCAGATTCCTGACATTGTTTATAAACAAGACGAACAAGGTTATCACCTTCTTCAACTCTTTTTTTGTGAAGCCATTGATGCCTTGTAGGAGAAAGCACTTGTGTTGCCATGACTGACTTCATTTTCTTCCACTGATCTCCAAATGGTGATACAACTGTTGCTAGGTACCCATTTGATGCGAGATAAGAGGATATGGTTTCGGGTCTAGATGAAAATACATCATCTTGTTCTTTCAAGAATTCACGAGCAATATTAGGACAAGTGACAGGAATCACATGGATGTTTCCTAGACGGATACAAGCTATTTCAGTGTTCATTTCTTTCATGAGATTGTGTATCCATTGGTACACTGGCTTGTTTCGGAGCATTGTCGGGAGGCATCCAACAATAGGCCATGGTCTTGGACCAGGAGGCAGTGAGTGTTGCTTGACATTCTTGTGGGATTGGATAAAGGAAAATAAGGTGATTGCTAAGACGAGAAAAAGAATTGGGAAGCTCAATAAGATTGTGAATGAGCTAGTGGATGGAAAATAGTTCATGATGAAACAAGTGTACTTGTTTTCTTCACAGCATGGTGCTGTTATTGTGGCTTTATAAATATGCAAAATTTTGGAAAATCTCCATTAGAGACCCTATATATATGTGTGTGTGTGTGTCATATGATCCATATCTTATATGAATAGCGTAATAAATTTAAATTTTTGTGATAAAAAAACTTGGATTCTGCTTATTTCCAATATGCCTTTCAATTGTAAGAAAAAAAATCAATTCTTTATTTATTTAATATATATAGTTTGATTAGGAAAAATATTGACCTTAATAGTGGAAAGAATTAAATTGTTATTACTGTGCATATCTTTCCCTATCTACATTGATATGTTTCTGGATTTGTTTTATTTTTCCTTATTAGTGTGTTAAAGGTAATGCTTGTATTTTATGTAAATCATACAGGTTGTATTTGATTGGTATATAGAATAAAAATGATAAATACTAAAAAAGATATAAATGTATTTAATTGAAAAAGCATAGACATAGAAATAAATCTTTCTCAGACAGAAACATAAAAATATAACTATCTCTGAAATATTTTGGAGTAAATTTTTATCCCTTTAAAACAAGAATTGCAGAAGAACATGTCCTTTATATTGACTTGGTGAATTGCTCCGACTTTTGTTGCCATGCTTGACACTCGCAGACTTTCGTTTCCTCATTTTCAATTGACTTGGTGAATTGCTCCCCATGTTTGATCTTTTTTACAGCCTAAGGCTATACTGCATTAATCACAAGGGCTAGCCTCCATGTGAGAATAATAAACCCTAGTGTATAAGCAAAGAGAGACCTGAAGAATGTTTGAACCAGCAATGACAAATTATAGCACTAGTGTTCTCGTCATCATCAAACCACCATATTTCAAAACTCGTAAGTTTTGCTAGCAGTTCCTCACGTACTCTCCTTGTCAACTTTATTCCATAACTGCAAAACTGTAGTGTTGGAGGAGACTGGTGATGAAATCTAATAGTAGCAATGCCTAAGAAAACAAGAGACAATGTGTTGTTTGAATTGGTCAGCCATATATATATTCAATGGTGTATACCGGAAAGTACAGTGGAATGATATTGTGAAAGAAAATTTTCATATCGAGGTTATGGAATATTATAGAATATTTAGCTAGCTAGTTAGGATCAATTGCTAAATTGAGATTAAATTTTTGAATTAATTTTCTACCGTCTTGCTCTATAGTTGAAGATTTTTGAAGTTAATTTCATGTATGCAAGTTTGGATCTTTTTAGAGTTCAAAGTAAATTTTAGAATAGATTCACACATAGAGTTGTTTTGTTTGGAATGTATTTTTTTTCTTCGTTCTTTTAATTTTCCATGGAACAAAATAAATTTTTTTTTGGTTGTTTTCTAGTTTGACATCTTTATCCAGAACTTATTGCTGCTAAGCATCCAATCAATGCACTTCCCCATTCTGGTGCATTTATTTTCAGCAGACGCCATTGAGAAGGAGCTGGAGAATTCAGTCTGGTCCTTCTATACAGTGGGATATAGTTTGACATTGCTTTGGGTTTGATTGTTTTGTGCAAGACGCGCAGGCTCAATCTCTTTGGCCAGATGCATAGCCTCTTTCTTTGGTTTTTTTTTTTTTTTAGATTTTGTTCCCTTCAATCACTTGAGAAATATTGAAACATTATTTTGGATTTTTCTTTAACTTGTTAAGGGAGGAGGGGCTGTTTCGGATATCACATGGGTTTCTTTCATTTAGACAACTGAACACAAGTTCTTGTAATGATTAGACTTTTATTACGCTGCAACCTGATAATGTATTGAACGTTTAGCTGATCATAATTCCCTTCATAATTGGTTCCATTTCTTAGACAATGATGAACTTCCTCATGCCTTGAAAGTTCACCTGATTTTCTCTCGACCTCTATAAAATCATCAGGGATGTACTAGCCGCATTAATTCAAAGCATCTGAAACGAGTTTACATCCTTTATTTGCATGAATGAGGCAACAAAATCACTTGAATCGCCGAATTAATCATGTTCGAATTTATCTAGACAATCACCCAGTCGGAATCGCAGGGATCGTGATCTGGTGGTAATAACAGTTGATGCAAAACTTTCTTTCTGTTGACCGGGGTTTGGATCAAAAGCTGGTTCCTGATTGAAAACCTGATTCGCTGCCTTCCTTTTCTTGAACGAAACATTATCCAAGGTTTCCTGCAGGAGAACAAGAGAAAAGAGAAACATTGGTTATCAAAAGTTTCAACTTTTGACAGTGCAATAGCTCATTTCAAACTCTAGTGTTAGTACATCAATGCCCAAAAGTTCAAATTTCAAACGATTGTATATTTAAAATTTCATGAGTTTGCTCCATATATGACCAAGACTAACCCAGTTTACAAACTTGAGAGGAAGTCATACCTTGGAAGACCCTGGTTGTCCTGCTTCATATGAAACAGAAGAAAGCTCATTGCAATCTGTAACAAAGCAACTCCCATCAAGCTTCACTGAAGAAGATGATCCCGGATTGGTAGCATCTTCAGTGGAGTTGTCTATCTGTCCTGTAAGAAGATAAGAAAGGTAAATATCATCGTAATTGCTCCTTTCTTTGATTGCAAGGTCATCTAAATCAAGACAAACAACAAATAGTTTGTGAAATGCAAAAGATAATAAGAACTTTCATTTCTAACTTTCATCCACAATATTCTCTATCTTTTCAGATGGGAATCTCTCT
>Ga0325402_1000682_pt1 | contig 25082 bp, 15 predicted proteins | sample PopdelMetagenome_22_FD_207212 | JGI IMG/M metagenome (GOLD analysis project Ga0325402, IMG submission 207212) | Populus deltoides microbial communities from Bellville, Georgia, United States - Xylem-PdKOR-R3 | ecosystem: Host-associated > Plants > Phyllosphere > Stem > Wood/Secondary xylem...
AACATGTGAAAACCCACCCAGAAGGTCATAAGGTTCTTGAAGACCCTTTTTGATAAGCTAACATGGTTTGAAGTTCACTTAAAGTCCACCAAGCAATACAGGACCTTTAGGGTTGATTGATCAAGGCTCAAAGCCTTAGAAGTCAGCCAAAATCAGCCTGGCATACCTTGTGGCTTTGGAAGACTGGATTTAAAGGATGGAATTTAGAGTGCCAAATAAAAATAAAATAAAATAAAATGTTGGTAATTAAAATAGATAAAATTAAAGGTGAAGCATTCAAATAAAAAAATAGCAAATGGTAGGGGACAAAAAATATATAGTTTTATTTTTACTTATTTTATTTTTGGAATTTTTGAATGTCAAATGTGTGGGATATTTTATTATCAATCATTACTCTATTAATTTTTTTGAAATAAAATTCCTTACTATATATTTTGGTCATAATTAGGAAATTTTTTATTATATGAATTTAGCTACGTGTGATATGCATATGTTGCTATAATTGAATAAACAAGATCATCTTTGCCTGCTCATGAGTGTGATAGTCATACCATTTGGTCTTGGGTTCAAATGCTACCTTCCATGACATCAATGAGTGTAATGGCTTGGACTAACCTGTTTCAACATGTATGGGGTTCATCAGGTCAATTTCCTAACTGGTCTCACTTGGTCAATTACTTTACCGGTTCAAATTTTTATAACTGACCTGGCTCAATGGTTAGTTGCTCGAGTTTCTGTTCCAAGCAATTTGGTAGGACTAGACTTAAGAATATACGAGTCTTTTATGTCTGATACTCTGATACATATCTGAATTTTAATAATTCTCTGTTATTACAGTGGTAACAAGTCTGATAATCATGGATTCTTGTTAGTGATGCATTATTATTAGATTTTGGCATTTAATGTGATGGTTTAAAAAAAGTGATATAACACTCACCACGAGGTGCCACATTAGTTAGTAAAAACTTTCAATTTTTTATTATTATGTCCAGCACTATTCATATTTTTTTAAAGGTGAATATACACGTGTCTTGGTCTTTTTTCAGGGCATACATGGGGCTACCTATTTCTTCTATACATTTTTGTGCAACTATCCCGGTTCATAGTTGTTGGAGCATTGTATCCATTTTTACGATATTTTGGTTATGGTTTGGATTGGAAGGAAGCTACCATTGTCATATGGTCAGGTCTTCGAGGGGCTGTTGCATTATCACTTTCATTATCTGTTAAGGCAAGTTTTCATTGATTCACCTAGCTATTTAATTTTCTATTCCATGCTGCTGTAACATAATATCTCCACGCATTCTTTGATTTAATTCTTTTGGATCCTTGTTTATGTCTGAAATTCCTTACTGACCATGAGATTGTAAATGTGCGAGCACAAAGTGTGTTTTCAAACCAAAAAGTTCTTCATAGCTCCCATGACCGAAGATGACTTACATGACACATTTATTCCAAGCATATAGATGGTTGATGTCCATCCAAAGCTTTCTGAAGAAAATTGTGTCCATAAAGCTCTCTATCATATCTAAGCTTCTTTCGTGCCATAATTTACTTCTAATGATTTTTACTTGTATGTATCAGCGCACTAGTGACAGCTCAATTTATCTCAGTTCTGATACAGGAACCTTGGTGAGTTCGTTGAACATACAAACTATTTTATTTATTTGTTCCTTGAATTTATATCGAGTCCTCTGTCAAATATATGCATCAGACCATTTCAAGAATATAGAAATTTAATAGAGTAACTGATCTTTTGCAATTTGATTGATGCTTTATTCTCCACCGTTACAGTTTGTTTTCTTCACTGGTGGAATCGTATTTCTGACGCTTATTGTGAATGGGTCAACTACGCAGTTTATTTTACATCTTCTAGATATGGATAAGCTATCAGCTACCAAGGTGAGGTTTACATTAATGTCTATAAAAGAAACTTCAATTTGAATCCGATATTCTGAAATCAGTGATGTTTGTGATTTTGTTCTATATACAACATTGATATACCTATCTCATGGAGGATGAAGCAATAATTCTAGGATTATTGCCTCAATTATTAAGTATTTTTTTTTTTATCAATTATTAGGAATCTTTGTGAATGTCATATTAAAGTCATCATATGGCAATTCAAATTATTTCCTATTAGTTGGAGCAAAATTCATTTTTTCAATTTAAAAATTTCTATTCCTTTTTTGTTTGGGTATTTGGTTTCTATGTAAGAGCACCTATTGTTATGCTTGAGGAAAATTTATTTTGATTATTGATAGTTGATTAGAGAGAATGGAGACTGAAGTCATCCCAATTGTTCTTCTAGCTTTCCATTTCCTTTATTTTCTTCCTTCTACAATTCTCTTTGCTTCTATTTAAGGACCACATTGAATAAATAAATAAAAATATGCCAATATATAAAGTTTAGGTAAAGTGAGATGGCAGAAATAGGAACTACAATCTGATTGGTTTCAAAATTCTGTGAACATGTAAAAAGTAGCAAAATTGTGTTGATTTGCTTCCTATACCTAATTACAGACCAATAACACAAAAATACTCAAGCAGCTTTTTATACCCTTTTCTTGGAAAGGAAACGAAATGGCTGCTGTCAAGGCAAAAGCTTGCATTTGAGAGGAAAATGCTGCAAATCATTTGTTTTTACAACTTGTTGATTGTCCTTATCAAGGATTCTACCTTTGGAAATACGCATAAAAAAAGCTACTTCATCTACCAAGTCTTGGATTTGGGCAAAAAAGACATGGTCTTCAGATTTAGATGCCCCAGACGACTTGTTTTGAGCTCGTGCATCAATCTTCCTTGATTGACGAGGACTTGCCCTCAAGTCCAAATCTTCGCGATCCTCATGATATGGAGAGATATTAGCAACACTGGAGGTGGTGAAACTCCACAACAAGAAGTTTCTTCTAAAATGTTGCAACCAATAGCTTGTCCATTCTTGTTTTTTAATTTCATCCATTATTTGCCAATTTTGTTTTTATCTCATCCATAGTTGATTGTATTGATGTAACCTTGACTTTGAAGAATTGAAATTCTTCTGGAACCATTTCAAACTGAGCAAAGTTCAAGATGATGACTAGGAATATGGTACATGCTAGAAACAAAGTTCAAGAGGGGAGGGAAGGAATCACTTAGTTCTGATGACAATTTAATGTAGGAAACTTTGGATCTGCCCCCTTAAAGATTTGTGGTAAACGAGTGCTTAGAGTATATAGGTTTGAAATAAGGTTGTAAAGAGCTCCAAAGACGAGGCTTTATTTTGAGAATTGGAGTCTTATTCTTTAATTTATTATTTCTATTTATTAAGTTGCTATCCTAATCAAATTAGGATTAGTTATGATAAGTCTAGTTTGTTATTCTTATTTAGTCCTAGTCCAATTAGGAGTTTTATCTTTTGATATAGGATATAGCTGTGGTTTTGTGTCCCACAAAGGATTTAGGTTTAAATAATTAGGATTTGAGTCTGGAATTAGGGTTAGTGTTTGATGTGTGTGGAATTGCAATTGATTAAGGATTTGTTTTTGAGTATTTGGGATTTTTATTTTAGGTGTGAATGTTGTCTCAGTGGGGGAAGAGGTGAATTGGACTGAAATTAAAATTTCAAACCTGTAAAACAAAAAACTTTTGAACAAAATATAAGTGTAAAGATATAGATGCAACTGGGATACCTGTAGTCACATAAACAGTTCAAACAGACAGACAGAGAGAGGTTAACTAGTATACCAGTAGATAGCATGAGTGGTAACTTAATAAAAATTAGGCTCAACAATATGTCAAACTTGCTTGAAAGACAATTAGAAGATTACATGAATAAACAAACAAAGCAACACAAAAGTAAATAGAGTCAAGCGTAGAGAAGATGAAACACGAGAATTTATAGTGGTTCTGCTAAAACTTTCAGGTACATTCACTTCCCAAGGGTCCTCCTTGAGAATTGCTGGATTGTAGTCAGAAATTCCTCAGTCACAACTTAATCTTGCAGACTTCTATCCCTAGCATATCTAATGTAATCGCAATCATGTAAGATATCTAGACCTTTCTTTCTCACTACTAGAAAGGGACAGTAAAATTGATGTTTGCTCAATCGATAGCACAAGGTTTTAAGTTGATTTTTCTAAAGAATCTGCTCTATTTGCTTCAGATTTCTCTGTTTATGTACAGCCATTTTTTATTTGAATTTTGTAGAAGATATAGGCTTCCAAAAATATGATCATTGATGTTCTTGAATGATATAAATCTTGATGATTTTGTTTAGCATTTAATATGATTCCAACAAAAAAGTAGACCATGAATGTAGCAATTTATTTCTTCAGAATCCTTTCTCACAACAGTAAACGTTCCCCCCCCCCCCCCCCCCCAAGTCTGACTTCTGGTTTCCATGAATCTTCTGCTTGAGATAATCTTTCCAAACATGGAGTAAAGATTTTCTAGAACAGCTAGTGCTTGTAATTATTCAAGAGAAATCTCCAGCTTTGAATAAATTCCAACCATAGAAAAACAAACACAGATAGCTTGCGTGATATAGATGAAAAGAGTAGAAATTCTTCCCTTATCCTGATAAGATCAAATAAATCAGGCAAGCTATCCACAAAAGCCAAGAATGCCATGTATAAGCTCAATACTCACCGTTCCATTGTCAATTTTTTACATAGTATAGGCGATGTAGGCACCAAAAGATCCTTGTAGTTCTAACCTAAGTAGGAAATAGAACATCAAATAAGAAAAGAAAAATTATAAGTATTTGAAAACTCCTAATTAACATTTGAACGAATATACTAAGATTCCTAGATGGTAATATCTCTAAGTAAGATGAATTCCTTAATGAAATAGGCTTTTAAGAAATACCAAAAAAAAAAAATTCAAATTAAAATATTTTATCAATTTTTTCTATTTTGGTTGCATCATCTCTATAAATGGAGATGTGTTCTCTTATTTTTTCTGTAGTTGAGCTATGGAATAAAAGTTCTAGAGTTATTTTGAATCCTTGGTGCCTAGAGGTTTCCTCCTTCTCTTATTCTTCTTCTTGTTTTTCTCTTCTTTTTTCTTGTTTAAAAGCGCTGCTACTACAGCACCCCAAAAAATCCTAGCTGCCTCAAGTTTTTGGTGGGACACAAGTCAAAACTTGTCCTTCATCAATACCACTCCCATGTTGAAACCTTTAGTACTAGACAAATACCTTGTTAAATTCTACTGATATGCTTGTTATTCCTGGGATTTAACCTGGTTTAAGGTCACTAGATTGGAACTGATTTCCTCGTGTCCAACTTTGTTGCCCCTAGACCAGATCTAAACTGTTCCGTTGCCATCATAAATTTTGTTAACACCAGTTCCCTGACCACTTTCCAGCGACTTTTTACTTTTATTCTCTGCCAATACCTTGTTGCCCTTGAAGGTCAGCAAGGAATTCAACCTTTCTGGCCTATGTTACCACTCTACTTGAATGAACCAGCGTAATGGCTGGGTTGAGTCTTCTTATAGGCCTTAGCGAAAAGCAGATAAGATCTATGTTAGAAACTGTGGAGACAATAAAATAAGGTTGAAGAAATGCTTCAATAAAGTTCAGAAAGCTGTCGGGCAAATAGAAGTCTCACAAATTTATCACGATGATTGTGAAGAAAAGCAGCCAGTAACAACACCACAATTGCAGAAACAACTAACTCTCTAGAAAATGAAGAACAGACTGTTGAGAAATGCTCTCTTGGAAAGGCTGCAGAAAGTCTGGAGATGATTAACCTAATTTTATGACTAAAATGAAGAACAGATCAAGGCCAGTACAGCATAGAAGTCAAATTAAGACTAAAATTGAGGCTGGATTTTTCCGAATCTCTAATTTTATGATTCATAATTAATCTGAGTTTTGAAATGCTAGGATGATTAACCTCTTCAATAAAGAAGTATATCAAGTCCATGTTTTGAGTGAGGCTGGATTTTTCCGAATCTCTAATTTTATGATTCATAATTAATTTGAGTTTTGAAATGCTAGGATGATTAACCTCTTCAATAAAGAAGTATATCAAGTCCATGTTTTGAGTTTAACACCATAAGCCATCACAAGTGGTTTTACTACTTCGAGATTTTTAAACTTGAGGATGAATTTTTTCCTTTTCCTGATCAGGGGATAAGATAAAGAAGCAAGCCTTCTAGGATTGTTATTAGATTGTTTAATTTTATATATTATTCAGAGTTTTAGTTATTATAGATTTCATAATTTCATAATTTTCTGGTGTTCCGTGTATTTCCTTTTAAGGCAGTCTTGATTGGGAGTTCAAATTTTTTTTCCATCACCTATGAATTTAGCTTCTTATTTTGTTAGTATTTTACCAGGGCATTTCTGTATGTAAATGAGTACCTATTATTATGTTTGGGACAACTTGACTTGATGTTTGATGAACAGAGTTTATAATTCTTCTTCTGGCTGCATTATTTTTTTTTCTTATTTTCCCCTCTTTTCTCTTCACTTCCCTCCATTTCTATTCCCTTCCTGAATCACTATTTATATTTTTCTTTTACAGCATTTGTGTTGAGAATTATGCAAGTCATGGATGTATCCAGTATTGCTGAAAAAAACCAAGTAGACACTCTTATGTTATGATGAAAAAATAACTTGATCTGTAAATTAGTGAAAATACTACCCAATCTATCTTGTTTTTGTACAAGTTTACTTTTTCTTGTCATTTGTGATGTATCTATCTTCTGCAGAAGCGTATATTGAACTTCACAAAGTATGAAATGTTGAACAAAGCACTAGAGGCTTTTGTTGATCTTGGAGAGGACGAGGAACTTGGACCTGTTGACTGGCCTACAGTTAAAAGATACATTACAAGCTTAAATAATTTGGAAGGGTCATGCGAACACCCTCATGGTGCATCTGAAGCTGATAATAATTTAGACCCAACTAATCTGAAAGATATTCGCATACGCCTTCTAAATGGTAAATGTGCTGTTTTATTGCTACTTGGTATATTAATTTACTTGCTGATTTTTTTTCTGGGATTTGTTGGGCCCTTTGACAAGTGAAATAACCTTAAGTCAGCCTGCCTCTTTTCTCTATCTCCAAAAGGAAAAGGAATTTTGTCTGCTGGGATGTATGTTATTTTATTCATGGCATAGGGAATTGGATTAAAGCTGTCTTGTTTGTAGAAAAAGGGGTGCCTATAAGTTTGTGTAGGATTTAATTTGTGCAAATTTGAGAACTATCGGCTTGCAATGTAGTGAGTTTTGAGTCATAGAAATTACTTTGTATTTTATTTTAGATAGTGAGAGCTGTTACTTCATTTTTTATTTAAAATAAAAACAAAAAGATAAGGATAATCAGGGACTAGTTATAAATGAGAAGGTATTAAGCATCCTTTTTTTTTAATTTACCATCTAGATGGAGATAGGCTCTTCTCTGGGCCAATCTATCATGATCACCTCTAGACTCATGTTGAAACATGTACACCATTAAAGAAAAGTACTAAACAAGACAAGAGAGAGGAGAAAGAACATTCAGCTTTCGGGAAAGAATTAGTTTCACAAGAATGATGCCCAATTAGCGTCTTTGAATTTGGACTGTAGCCCATGTAGTTTGCCTAAGGATTTCATTTTAGATTATACGAAGAAACTCAGTTGTGATTCTTTTCTCTCTCCTATGTGCTTTTAGGGAAAAAGTTTGAAAATATAAATTTCCCTTGGAGGACAACAATAACTTTTTCACTGTAATATTGTAATAAAAGTTCGTACAAGACCTAAAATCAGAAGGAAGAAAAGAAAAACATGCATTGCATCAATCAATAAATCCATCGATAATTGAAAGGACCATCAACTCCAATAAGCAAAGGTTGCGAGTTTATAAATCCACATGAAAGCTTGTTATGCTATCTAGCGGATGTACAAAGAAGATGCTATTGTCATCAATGCATCAAAGTTCTGTTGTAGAATTTTTTTTTTGTTGAGCTGATTATCATGACTAATTTTTTCTTAAACCAACTCTAGCTGAAATATGCAATTGAATGCCCTTTTTTAAATATTTTTCCTTACCAGGAGTTCAGGCTGCTTATTGGGGGATGCTTGATGAGGGAAGGATAACACAAACAACTGCAAACATTTTGATGCAATCAGTAGATGAAGCAATCGACTTGGCTTCCCTTGAACCTCTATGTGATTGGAAGGGCTTGCAATCCAATGTTCATTTTCCAAATTATTACAAGTTCCTTCAAGCAAGCATTTTCCCTCAAAAAATGGTTACATATTTCACTGTAGAGAGGCTTGAATCTGCATGCTACATTTGTGCTGCATTTCTACGTGCCCATAGAATTGCACGGAGACAACTACATGACTTTATTGGTAATTTATTCAATTTGTTAGGCTATTTGGTAAATTTCTAATGGACAAAATTTTACATGATTTAATACCTTTTCTTTAAAATATTTTTTCTTTGGTTTTCTATTTACAGTTTTACTTTAATGCAGTACATGGGTTGTGTTATATTTTCTGTTCATATAGTTCTAAATCCTTTTTGGCTGTAAGATCAGAAACTATCAACTTCTTGTACACCAATCTTAACAGAGGAAAATTGCACCTACATGGTCATTATTATTTTAATCCGTGTGCTTCTTGTGATTTATTATGCTTCATACTTTACATAAATTTATAATGGCTATTCCATATAATGCTCTAGTAATTTTCTTTAAAGAGATGCTTATATCAATTTCGAGGAATCTTGTATCCATGTTATATTAGTTGTGAAGGTATGTTGTGGTGGCAAAAGTCTATTTTCCATGTTAATGGTAAATTCTTTCTAATCCCTGTACAGTCATCTCCCAAACATGTCTTACTAAGACAATCTCAACACCAGGTGGAAGTACAACTTGTGAAGTTATGAAGGTTTTCACATGCTGTCACAAGATCATTGAAAGTGCCATACTGTTGATTTGTGGTCTTCATTGAACTTGCTTCTTAAATATTTGCTTTAGAGTTTACATTTCTGAAAATGTATTAGGTGCATTTTCACAGTGTTGAAGCTAGTCTTATGGCTTTATTTATTGACAGATTCTGTTTTAGTCAAAACTGAATTCTTCCTGGATCCTTTTCTGATTACGTTTACTGACATTAAAAGCATGTCTCGGTTTTTCTTGAACTTAGAATACATGTAAGTTAGTCTTGTAGCTCTTTCTTAGGCAAGATGTAGAACATTTCAATCTCTTAATCCTACTTTGCCTTTTAGTTTCCGGCAGGCAATCACATGTCCAACATCTATATTCTTCCATGGCACAAAGATAAAATTGAAGTGATAGTTCATGTTGAGATTGCTGCTTATTCTAATGGTAGATTTTTGAGTTTTCGACTCACGTCATGAGGTTTTCTCTATTCTAATGCAAACTGCGCTGGAGAGGACTTCTTTTGTGGATTCTGAGCTATTGGTTTATGAGGTTGACTCTATTCTAATGCAACCTGCACTGAAGAGGACTTCTTTTGTGGATTCTGAGCTATTGGTTTATCTGCAGTATAACTCTTTGAAATCAAATTGCATTGGGAAAAAGGAAATAATTAGGAACAGCCAAATGAATTTGAGGATATTTTTTGTAGGAGGAATAATAGAAACTAGAATTAGAAATTTCATTTCAGCTCCTTGACTTAGGTTTTATTATACTGTTCTATTCCTTTTGGTTTATCTTGAATCTAGCTTTGATGAAATTCCTTAGAGATTGTTAGAGAGTAATATAAAACTATTCTTGGACCTCACTTAACAGTTTAAATTATTAGGTTGAGATGGTTCTTTGACATGACATCAAAGCCTTGTTGACCAAGTGGTAACGAGTTTAAATCTCACAACTCTCATTCTAATTAATAAAAATTAATAACAAGGTAGTCTGGGCTTGTGCAAGTTTCAAACCCAAAAAGTTTTTACTTGAGGGGATGTGTTAGAGGTTAATATAAAAATATTCTTGGACCTCATCTAACAACTTAAGTTATTGGGTTGAAATGGTTCTTTGACAGGGATAAAGTAAATAATTAGGAACCATCAAAGGAATTTTAGTATATTTATTCTAGGAAGAATAATAAAAATAGAATCTAGAATTAGAAGTTGAATTTCAGTTCCTTGACTTGATCTATTTTGTCGTTCTATTCCTAGTTGGGCAAAGAATTCTTGTTCCTTCTGAATGCACTTGGAGTACGGAAGAACACCCTGTTAGCCATAGCAATCAAGTTTGCTATTGATGATTGATTGACTTTTGAACATTGAGTCTTGTAATTGCTTCCAAAATCTCAATTTGTCCACTCTCCTCTCTTCTCATGTTATCCCTCTCCCTCTCCCTTAATTTTTCTCTCTGCTGTTTCTTGGATGAATTGGAAAGTCCAGTTTGTAGGGGCTCTGAGATGCCCTGCAATACCTGGATAATAGTAAATGATGATCTTGATTTAGGTATGACAAGTAATAGGTAGTTAGACTCAGACATGATTCCTACAATATAGTTTTTTTTTCTTTTGTGTCATAATGTATATGGGAAGATATTTTCCCTTGGGTTAAACATCTTCTTACCACTTTAAAAATGTTTCTGAGAATAACCTGAGTTAAATGTACTCTCGGTGGCTTCCAGTGAAGTGACATTTATTTCCTTTTGAAAGAGCATAACTGTTTTCCATGTATATAGTGTAGAATTTTGTGAGAAGTTTGACTTGTCCCATTTATTTATACTTCTAGGTGACAGTGGTATTGCTTCTATGGTCATTAATGAAAGTGATGCAGAAGGAGAAGAAGCAAGAAAGTTCTTGGAAGATGTCCGTGTTACATTTCCTCAGGTTTGTAAGTTTAACTGTCCCCGTAGATTTGTTCAGGTATAATGAATTCTGGTAGGAATTGATTAACCTAGGTCTGTGGGTCATCAGGTTTGTTTCATTCGTATAGTTTATTGTTGATATATCGTCTAAATCAGGGGATGTTAGAACACAATTGATTATTAAATACTTTTTCAGGTTTTGCGTGTTGTGAAAACAAGACAAGCAACATATTCAGTGCTGAACCATTTAATTGATTATGTCCAAAATCTTGAGAAGGTTGGGTTATTGGAAGAAAAGGAAATGCTTCATCTTCATGATGCTGTCCAGGTGATTTTGGTTTCATCCTTTACCAATTCTATGATCTCTGGTCAATGCACTTCAGTTTTTGTAAATTCAAGTTAAACTGTTTTAATCTTCTAATGCAGACTGACTTGAAAAGATTTCTAAGGAATCCTCCTTTAGTAATGCTTCACAAAATAACTGACTTGATTAGTGCCCATCCTCTGTTGGGGGCCCTTCCTTCTATGGTGCGTGAACCCCTTGAACGTTCTTCCAAAGAAATAATGAAACCACGTGGTGTGCCCCTTTACAGAGAAGGCTCCAAACCAAATGGTGTCTGGCTTATTTCCAGTGGTGTTGTCAAGGTAAATACAAATTTATATGGGAAGTTTGGGATTTGAGAAATAAGTCAGAAGTACTATTATTTTCCTTGGGAACAAACACATCACAATTTACCAGTGAGAAAATCATTGTTTGGCAGTGGACAAGCAAGAGCGTTAGGAGCAAACACTCATTGCATCCAACTTTTACACATGGGAGCACACTAGGCCTGTACGAACTGCTAGTTGGGAAACGTTGCATATGTGACATAATAACAGATTCTGTGGTACACTGCTTTTGTATTGAAAGCGAGAAAATACTTTCTCTGCTAGGGTCAGACCCTGCAGTTGAAGATTTCCTGTGGCAGGTATAATTATACATTTTGGTTTAGATTCAGCACATTTCTCCTCCATTAATGAAATTACTCACTCTGGTTAAGATTTTGAATGAGTCAAGAATTGGATGTTTCCCCAATCCACAGTGTCTAGTTGCCTTATAATGTCCGCCTACTTTGGAAGAGGGTAAAGTGACTTGAGGTATGCTGAGTATGATTATTGATCTTTACTTGAAGCTTTATTCCTCTTTCCTTTTCTTGTGTGGTGTTCCAGGAAAGTGCAATCGTTATTGCCAAACTCTTGCTTCCTCAAGTATTTGAAAAAATGCCAATGCAAGAATTGAGAGCCCTTGTAGCAGAAAGGTCAGTGATGACCACATACATCAGGGGAGAAACTATAGAAATACCTCATCATTCTATTGGCTTTCTATTAGAAGGATTCATAAAAGCCCATGGTTTCCAAGATGAATTGATTGCATCGCCTGCAGTACTTTTGCCTCCACAAGGAAATCAAAGCTTTCAAAAGATAGGGATATCAGGTAATTTATGCTCAGTTTGTTTCAAAGTTAACGGATTTGTTTGTAGTTTTGGAAAAATTGCAAAACAGCCGCTGACCTTCAAGTGCGTCTGTTACACTTGGACCTCTCTGTTACTTTGGTCCCTAGGACAACCACAATGACACTGACAGACAGAGGCATGCATTCTGTTGAACCATCAAACAAATTCCTTTTTTTGGTACACAGGAGAACTAGAGATCTAGTCACAACCCAAACCCAATAGCCTATCATGGCTCAAACACTTTCTCATCAAACACGGTACTTTCTCAATGAGCCCTCTGGGTACCAATCATCAAGCCACTGCTGCAAATAGGAATATATTTCACTCAGGATAATGTCAAAATTAGTCTTTGAATTTGTCTGGAATTTCTTACTTGAGTCAGTTTTTTTTTTCCTCTAAAAATGTAGTTTTTGTTCTATTTTCTTTTAAATAGGTCCAAAATGAATGTTAAATACATTAATGCAGATGCCTTTTTTATGTTAATGTCAACGTCATCTGTGTGTCCATGAAAATCCATAAATATATAAATAAATGCACAAACTTTTACTGAAATTTGATTCAAGCAAAACATGCTTAAATATATAAACAAAATATATTTAAAATAAAAAATTTAAAAGACAAATACTAAGGTAGAGTACTATCAAACTATTCTTAATGATCTATATATAGGATATACGGAAAAAAAGAAAAGAGAAGAAAACGTTATAGCACTATGCCACCCAAAAAAAAAATGGTTATATTATCACTCTTTCTATTCTTTTCATTGACCTCCACACTTAAGTTCTTTTCATGATTATATATATAACACTCTTTCACGACTTTGGTATAGTTTTGACTATACTTGATTTAGTTTTTGTTGACACCTTAATTTCAGAGACAAGTTAATTAATGTGGCTAACAATTGAAACTAGAAAGCCAACTAGTTCCTTTGAAGTTGTGAATTCAATTTGTCATCTCCGTAGGAATTATCCACACCTATAATCTATATAGATATACGAAGTTTGTGAAAACATATGATTCGATCAACATTACCCTTATTCTTTGTTATTATTTTACTTTAATAATCAAGTCATCAATTTTAATTGGATGTGTTTTTAAAAAAACAGAACTTATCAATTTCCTACATCAACATGAGCACCCCAAGACTGTATAAGTTAATACATGTTTGAGAAAACCTGAACCTTTTCCCCTCAACCAAAAAATTGAATTTTTTTTGGCACTCAAACAAATGCATGAAAAATCAAAATCCAAGAGAGCTTCTTTTATATTTATTAAACACGATGAGTTTTGATTGATCCTGAGTGAAATGATGAATGGGAGTATTTGATGAATTTGCATTTGAATACATAAACATATATTACTTGACCACTATGTAGACATAGATTGTTGGTGTGTTAAACTAGTCTTATTCAATCATGTCCTTTTTGGTTGTTGGTTGTGGCAATTAGAAGGCATTTAAACCAGGTCACTGGCATTGTTGGTTTACAGGTGCCCAAGCAGCCAGTTTCTCTCATCAAGGATCCCGGTATCAAGTTGAGGCAAGAGCGAGGGTAATCATTTTTGATATTGCAGCATTTGAAGCGGATGGTGCTTTGAGGAGAAGATCATCGTCATTGGTATCGGTTGATCACCCCCACAGATCTTTCACTAGAGAGCATGGTGGTCTTATGAGCTGGCCTGAAAATTTGTACAAACCAAGGGAACATGAACAGAACTGTGTAGGGCCTTGTCGATCAGAAAATAGCTTGTCTGTGAGAGCAATGCAGCTAAGCATATTTGGCAGCATGGTATGTTCAATATACATCTATTTGCAAAGATATGTTGCAAATCTCCTTCTTGGGATCATTGCAAAAAATGCACAACTCTGGAATTTTTATATTGAATAACTCAGGCTCAGAGACTTTATTGTTTAACAATTTAATCTTTCATGTAACCATTTGATATGGTTCATTGTGCCTCCATGCTATCAAAATATATAAAGAGGGAGCTCCAAATCATGGCTTGTGGTCATTAGAATTCATCATATTTCTTGATAATGGAACTTTACTATTCTAGGTCCTGATTATTTTGAATTTCTGGCTTGTTGTTTCATTTCATAAGGTTGACATGCGGAGGCATGCCCACAGCTTTTCTGGTAGCCAAGTCAAGCGATCACACAGCTTGTCAGTTTTAAGAACCGCATCGTACCAGCAAGTTCGTGTCCCATCAGAAGAAGCTACTTATGCTAGGAAGAGTCTTGAAGTGAGAAAGTTGATTGGAAAAACTCATGCTCCCCCACTGCAGAGTACAGGCACAAATGAGACTTGTATCATTGATAATTACAGTGATGAATCTGATGCTGAAGATGAATTGGTGGTAAGAATTGATTCGCCTAGTAGGCTGTCGTTCCATCATGCTTCTTAGTTTGCGTTGTCAGCGATTTCTGTTGTAATTGTTTAAATTATGTGACTTTTGGTTTTTTTTTTATTTGAAGTTGTTTTACAAGGAACCGTAGTAAACAAGATGTGAAATGTCTTTAGTTCACATGGATGAGTAATCCTTTCCCCTATAAATAGTGATCTTGAAATCCTGGGAGTGACTCAACACTGAAAGATGAGAATGAGAATCGAAGAGGCAATTTGTTCACTTGTTGAACAATTGACAAAAATTCTGTCGACATTATATATAAATAATAAAATAGCTCAAGGAGCATGAGTTGATTCCTGAACTTTGCTTTTGTCACTTGTGATGATAGTTTGTGTGTCATGCTTCTCACCTTTAATCACATTTAAGGCCAATCTTTCTGCTCGATAAAAGGAAGCCATTATTCTGGTGAATAAACGAAGGCGATTATGGAAACAATGCAGCTCAGTGGCAAAGCCATGGATTGCTTTTAGTGCTAAGCTACCAAAAATTATTTGAACTTTAGGCTAGAAATACTAGCTGGTGCCATATGTCGTGATGATTTAATTCAGTAGGACCCATCTTAAGCATGTTTCCTCATTTTTCTCTGGAACTGGCATCTGATCAGTTGATCACAGCCTTAAGTTCAAAGGTATTACTTTATTATCCAAACGCTAACTCTCTCAGAGGTTCTTGTCCTCTAAGACACAACTGACAATGCATTGTAATAGTAAAGGTGTGAAATCGGCCGTGCAAGAAAATGGCTTGGGCATTGGGCCAAGAATGTACCGTTACATAATTGTTTTTATCAATATAGGGTTAAATTTGTCATTTTGTTATGCACAGTAAAATCATTGCTATAGCCTTGGATTAAAAAATTCTTATGCTTTAGGCTCAAGGGTGTTTAGGTACTTTTTTTTTTATTGAGTATAATATAATTATTTTGACGCTAGACAAAAAAAAATTCTTTTATAAGGATGTTTTGATGATTTTCTATTGGTTTTGTTGTAGGCTTAAGTTTTTTTTGGTGGTGTTATTATAATTATTATATATTTAATATTATTTTTTAAAAAAAATTTGGTATGTTCAACGCACACGCCATGAGTGGACGACCCCCACGTCATTTAGGCGATGAGTGAGAGGTTGTTCAGTCACCAAAAACAGCCTCCTAGAATTACATCAGGAAGATCTCAACACCTTTTATACAATGATAAGGCACATGTAGATGAAGCGCTGCTGATTTGGTGTTGAAGATCATTTCTTTTTTTTTTCTTCTCTCTCCCCAAGAAATTTGTGTCACTCGTGCAAAATTTCATAGCAATCCCTACCATTTTTTTTCCTTCATATTTGATCCCTATTATTTTTATTATTTTTTAATTTTGGAATAACCTATGAAATTACAGGTGCTTTTCAATGTCACCCTCCTATCATTTTTTAATCCATAAATAATCTATCAAATTTTATTTTTTTTCAATTCTATTCCATATTATTTTTAAATATATAAATCTATAAATAATCTATCAAATTCCATATGTTTTTTTTTAATTTCCCCCCTGTAATTTTTTATCATTTAAATTTGATCTTCAATCTTTTAGTTGTTATTTATTTTATTTTGGATATTTTTTTAATTATTTTTTTAATAAATTTCATCATCCTTGGGTTTTTTTCTATCAAATTTTATCTCCTTGTTGTTTTTTTTCTTTTGTAAGTTTTTTCTATTAATATTTTTTTTACAATTTTATCCTTCAAAATTAAATTTTTTTAAAGTTAAACTTCTTGATTGAGTCTAGGTATGAGATTTCACAACTTGCAAGTTTTAGATATTATACCTGATTTGGGAGGTTTGCTTAGGTTTGCTTAATTTTTTTCTCTTTTTTTAAGCTGATGCTTTCTTTTTTTTTATTAGTCCTTTATATTTTTTTATAATCTATAAATAATTTATCAATTTCAAATGTTTTTTAATTTTACCCTCTATGATTTTTTTCATGTTTCAAATTTTATCTTAATTCTTTTAATTGTTATTTATTTTATTTGTAATCATTTTTAAAATTATTTTTTTCTCAAATTTCATCCTCAGGGTTTTCTCTCAAATTTTATCTTTATTTTTTTTTGTTTCTTTGTTTTTTTTTTGCAAGTTATTTTTTTAATATTTTTAAGTTTCTTGATTAAAGTCGGGTTTATAATTTAACAAGTTGCAAGTTATTGAGATTGCACCAAGTCTAGAAGATTTACTTGAGTTTACTTGGTTGTTTGTTTTTCCTTTATTAAAAGCTTATGTTTTTTTGTTCTTTTTTTTTAGTTTTGCTTTGTTATTTTTTCTAATTTACCTTCTATTAAATTAGTATTAGGTTGTTTAATAATTCAAATAGACTCAGGTTTGTTCATTTCATCTTTGTTTTGGTTATTTTATTTATTGTTGTTATTTTTTTTATATACTGTTTAGATTATTACTTGAATCAATGACTCAATAATTGAATTTTTGTACGGTAATTTTTCTTTATTTTGAATAAAGATTTTGCTCTACATTGAAGCGCAGGTAAAAAATATAGTAAACAACTAAAAGGCTTGGATTTTGTTTAACTACTCATATGAATAGTGAACAAGGTAAATATATATATTTTTTAATCATTTTCTATCATCCTCATGTTATAGCTTAAGTAGTTACTGCGCATTGCGCATCAGAGGTTGGGGGGTCAATTCCCCTGGGCACTCTACTTTTTTTCGAAAAAAGAAGGGGCAGATGACCTTACACCTTACACACAGAAAAAAAAATACATTGGCATGGTGTGAGGGGTAGATTTTTTAAAATTTTATTATTTAATAAGAGGTTTTTATGAAATTTTATCCATGTGTTTGCTTTTTTTCAAAAAAAAAAGAAGGGGCTGAAAGAAAAAACATTAGGGAGTGCATGGGTTGGATATTTTTTTTCAATTTTATTATTCAGGTTTTTATGAAATTTTATTTTTTAATATTTGATGGATAATAAATCAGTTTTTGTTTTCTTATTATATAATAAAATAAAAAATTTAATTTGATCCAGTAGCGTTCATAACCTAGATTACTAGTTTGGCTGATTGACAAATATTAATTAAAGAGTCCAATCAGGATTTTTCAAGTTCGAATTGTCATATTAATTTTATTTTTTATTTTATTTTTGAATTATATTATTTATTTTGTGGTTTTTATCGAATTTTATTATTGATAATTGAAATGATAGATTTAACATATTAACTAAAGTGTAAGTTTAAGATTTTTCAAATTTGAATTAGTATACAAAGTTTAATAAATAAAGCTGCTGAAATTTCTTTTAACACGGCAGACATACTAGTTCCTTTGCCAGATGCCTTGTTATCGTGGATGCCGAAATACAATAATCTGTCAACCAATCTTTGCAAAAAGAAGACGAATGTAAAGCTTATGAGAAAACAACAGTACAGTCATTTTTTAAAAAACAATCCACGTAAAACTGGACTTCGATCCTCTTCAAGCCCCATATAATAATGAGAAAACTTTTGGGGAAACTGGCACAATAACTTATGGTGACAAATCCTCATGAAGAATTGTTTCATCGCTTCCAAAATCTTGTAAAGCCAACTCTGATTTCAGAATTCGCCAAGAAGCCACTTGAGAGCTTCTATTCCAGCACTCAATTTCAAGCAAAATTCAACCGTGTGGTTTATTGACCGCCTAGAGATTGGTGATCATATCATTAGTGAAAGTAAAGTCTAAGAATACTGGCATGGCATAACGCCGATGTATGTTAGATCATTAGATTTGGATGAAGTGGCATAGATGTAACATTGCTGACATTGTAAGCAACCTCGTTGATCATTCAAAGTCCGACACGTTTTGTCGACAAATGAAACTGAGAATTTTATCCGAAAATCTCTCGATATCTATTTATTCAATCGATTTTCAGACAGCTTACAAAATAGAGCATTAACATGAGCTACACTGGGCTTTTCTTGGCTAAAAATACCATGATGCACTTCCAATGATTTTCCTCATATATTGCTGTGTGTGTGTGCGTCTATATATATATTGCTCTAATAAAAAAAAATAAAGCTGAAAGTAATAATTAATTATCTGTTCAGGCTTCATAAAGCATTCCAACCTCGATACGGTGTGGTGGCGGCACCCCAAGGGCTGGCAGTGCAGACCTGCAGTTACTGTGCATGAATTCATAAAATGCAAGCATGCTTCTTTCAAACCAACTACAGTTCTTGCCTATATAAAACCTCGTCTTCCCTCGAATGTGAACCACTCCGGCCACCTTTGCTTCTTCAAAAGCAGAAATCTCTTCCTGAACCTCGTGATGTTCAGATGTTAAACAGCTAGAGCAGTTCTGTAGATACACCTGCAAGCTATCAGTAACTTGACTTACAATGTCATCTCCTTCGAGATTTAGGGAATCTGCATAGCCATATTGAATCACGCATCCATAAATTCCTTCGAGGCCAAGTTTGTTGACAACGATCCTCTCATGTGCAGCAACCTTAGGCACCAACAAATATCGAAGTGTTGTGAAAATAGTGACTTTGTGTAGTGATTTCATGTTTTTAATATAATGTCCAAGGATAGGCGTCAGGCCATCTTGAATATTGCTGTAAAAGAAGCACAATCCTGGAACCCTCTGGATACCTGGCTCGGACAATAGCAATCCAAGTCTTCCCAAGTCTATCTTGTGAGTCAGCTCATACTCTATCTTCTTCTGCCTTCCATAAAACCAGCCAAACATAATGAAAGCAAGGATAAAAGATATGGCAAAAGGAATCCATCCACCCTCAGGTATTTTACTCAAAACAGCACTGGAATAAACCCCTTCCATTGTAAAAAATGTGAAGAAGTAAACTGCAACTAGCCATGGTGGAGTTCTCCATATCATGATCATAACTAACGTCAGTAATATTGTGGTGATGAGCATTACTAGACTAACAACAACACCTGCAAGCATGCATAATAAATTAATAGGTTATTTCCCCAAAATAGAAAGTATGAGGGTGTCCAAGCCAAAATGAAGAACCATAAAATGACCCCAACATCATACAACACACAGCTTTAAGCCAGTAAGAGCCAACTTAGAGAAAGGCGTTATCCAATTGTGTTTCCTTGGAATTAGATTGAAGAATTTGGAAATACACCTACCTTTTAGCATTTTTTTTTTAAATGGCAACATTTTATTACATGAAATTTAAATATTAAATTTTGATCTGAAAGAAAAATTAGCAGTATTATAACGCTATGATAGATGATATCATCACTAAACCTAATAATAAACAAACATGTGAGAATTGTAATTGCCTCTAATCAGCCATTGCACACTCGGATATGCTGTAGTAAAACTTATAACAACAGCTGCTTAGGTGATGTGAAAAGAAACCAGATCTACAAAATGACAGCAATTGGTGGTTGTTGAAAATGTGATCAAAAGAAAGCTGAGTTTACCGATTTAACATACCAAAAGCATTCCCGATATCTTTTCCATCTCCAAAAATAAGTATCACTGCAACACAAAGAATCATGAGGATGTAATTGACTTCTGGGGAGTAGACTTCACCCTCTTTGTTAGAAGATGTATGCACCACCTTAACACGAGGAAAATAATCCAGTACAACTGATTGCTTGATGACCGAGAAGGTGGCTGATATCAGTGACTGGCTTGCAACAACAGCAGCTAGCGTGGCTATGATAAAGATTGGCCAGTACATCGCTGTAGGTATAAACTTGTAAAATCCATCGTCATGATCATTTGGATTCTTGATAAGGTACGCAGTTTGCCCCGCGTACGTCAGAACAAGAGATGGATATATTGTAAGCAAAAAGGCGATCTGGTTGGACAACAATGTGGAATAAGCTATGGATAAAAAAAAAATAGAAAAGGGCTGAAAAAGCGATATGGATGTTTACCTTAATTGAGCTTCTGTTAAAATGACCAAGATCAGCAAAAAGTGCTTCAGAACCTTTATGGTGGAAAACCCAAAAAAAAGTATGCACGTTTCAGTTTTGATATGTGGAAAGGAAGTAGGAAACTCACTCTGAAACTCTTATCAGCATTTTCAAACTGTTACAGGACGTGAGCACGTCTAGACACCCAATGAAACAAAAACAGGCTACTAGTAATTTCTTCACCAAAATCAAGTGAATTTTTTGTAATATTTTAAGCAACGAGTTTCTCGAAAGAAACCTGGCTGTCATATCTAAACTCAGATAATTAGGATTATTTGAAAACATTCGAGTTCTGAACAGCATAAAGTTCAATCAATAGAGCAGAAAAAAATATTCAATCTTTTAATTTAAGAACAGAAAAAAGCTCCACCTGTGATACAGAGAACAGTTCCACCAAGCAACAGCCATCCTTCCTTTCCGTTTCTCCAAAAGAAGTGGAATATGTAGTGAGGAGACAAAGCCTTGAATATGCTAGGATAATGCTGAATGATGCTATAAATCCCTACTAACGGAGTACACAAGGTCCATGCACCCATTATTGGGGAAAACATAAAACTCACTCTAGAAGTGCCAAACTTTTGTAGCAGAAAAAGAACAACTAGAACTACTGCAGAAAGTGCTTCCACTGAAGCTGCAACAAGATAAAAAATTAAATTGTAAAAAAAGAGAATTTCATTTGAGATGGAGAGACAGATATAACACTCGATAACTCAAATTGTGACTTTCATTATCCTGCATTCAAGCATAATTTGGCAAAGCAACAAGAATATTTGAAAATATATTTCCATCTAAAATGACTTCTTGAAGTTTCCTTTGGCCTTGTATTTTTGAGTGATTGTTTTTATCTTCATTTACTTGTTCAATCTACCTTAAAGTATTTAGTTTTCTTAAATTTACAAGAAGATTGTGACATCATTCAATCTATATGCAAGTTGTGTATGGACTAATCTCACAGTCCATAAACAGGGTTGAGCTCAACTCCATGATTGAACTTGTCCCAATCCACTTTATTGCTCACAAATATTATGCAACACACTAAGAATCTATACACACCCTTAACCTGAAATGAGATAGTAGTAAACAGTTCTATATAATCAATATCTATTGATTGCCAAAAATGCAATCTCAAGAGCATTGAAGGTGAGAACTAAAATGTTCTATGGACATGGAACGTCTTGACAAGAACTGTGCAGTGGCATTTTCATACTTAGGGGTATCTGAATAAGATTCTCAAGGTAACTGCAACTTGCAACTTATAACATTCATCATTAATACTTACATTTGCTGACAGAGGGAAAAGGTGCTCTTATACCCTCCATAGCCGACAACACTGTCAAGAGATTTAAGAGTTTAAATAAGCAATCCATGAAAAATACTACACCATATGAAGGTAAAGAGAAAAGAAAGGGAAAAGAAAAGATGAAAAACCTGAGATTGCAGGTGTAAGTATACCATCCCCAATCAGCATGCATGTGCCTAACATAGCAATGAAAAGTAGTGCCCTTCTGGCAACTATGCTTCTTTCAAAAAAAATTCCAAGCCTACTTTTATTCCCAGTGCCTTCATGCAAGACAGAGTGCGAGAAACTTGAGTTTGTCTGTACTTGTTTGGAGGAAAGGATACCAATATTCATATTCCTGCAGAGCAATGAGTACAAAGCAAACGTTCCACCTGCATATAATCAGTGGTTTGCACCAGTCAAGAACCTGTGCACTATTATGAGTGTATGCTTTGCTTCTAGCACTATTTAACGCCATTCTTGAAGACCACGGTCTTGAAGTAATAGAGCAATCAAAAGTTTTGGTAACCGCGAATGAAAAAATCGTAACTCTTGTATATGCACTTCTAAAGAGAGAAATCAATTTGATCAAACTTATACAGACAACAATCATAACCAGTTATACAACCCAACATACATTTTTGAACTACATACGTGCAGATTCAAATGATTCTACAAACCTCTGACAGATTTACCACAAAAGAATGTAGAATTACTTTCCTATAAATTGAATTTCTGCTCAATCCTTACTTCCAATTATTCATACAGTTCAGATCTCAGCGGGATCCAATGTGCAGAAAACATCTTGAAACTGTAAGAATTATAATTGGCGGAGTGAGCTTTTTTAAAAAAATTGCAAATAGCAAACAACACATGCTAGGATGAACGAAAACTCACCTGTTTAGCCTACATCTATAAAACCAATATACATTATAAAAGTAGATTCAATACAAGTAAACATATAGAAAAGCTGGATTTTAGAACTAAAAAAGAACCCTGCATGAAAAGAAGAGAGAGAGATCCAACTGCCAACTAAATTCTAGATAGGGACTAAACCATAAAACGTAAACCAAATGGAATCAAAAACATCAACAATCAAAGCATTCATCTTTAATACTCGTAGAAGTTATACACATATAAAAAAAAAGGCTAAATTAAAATGACAAGAAGACAGCTGGCCCAGAACTTAATCAAAACACAAAGAATAGAATGCAAATCAATAAGATGGATTAGCGCAAACCTTCGCCCTGATCATCGGCCTTGAGAGCTATACTGGTATATTTAACAACCCCAATGAGTGTGAGAGTCCAAAACATGATGCTATAGATTCCCAAGTAGTCCTGTTCAGTAGGAGACTTCAATGGCATTGATGGGTATACATATAATGGTGATGTCACAAGCCCTCCGAAGACAACTCCAAGTGTCTTGTATGCTAGCACCACCGTCTCCCATCTTCCTCTCTCCTGGTTAACACGCATACAAATTCATTACAAACAAAAAATCCAGGATTCCTCTTACTTTGCAAGAGTGCCAACGTATCCATAAGCCCATTAGTGTACATATTATTAAACTCAAGATAAATGGGAATAGCCCATCAAGCAAAATCAATCAAAGAGAAAAGGTCAAAAGAAAAGGAGGAAGTTCAACAATCAAAAACAAAAATATTCCATCAAGTCAAATTAATTCGGCCACGTTTAGAATTTGAAAAGAAAAGGGAAAGTTGCAGAAACATGAGAATGGTTTCATTATTAGCATAAAATATACTCACCAATTCCATGAATTCTTTTGGGCCAACTGTGATGTGTAGAAACAGAGAGAAAACAGAGAGAATGGAGTAGTTCAAAATATAATACCTTGGGCTGAGTAGTGGTAGTAGTAGGTGGTGGTGGTGGTGGAATGAAGAAGGCGCTGTTGCGAGGAGGAAGTAAGTGGCTATCGGAATTATGAGAAACAGAGCAAGATGACTCGACATTCACTACAAACTCCCTCTTAGTCGCCGCTGGGTCTGCTGCTCTCAACTCCTGCCCAGGCCCCGCCTGATCTCCTCCTCCTCCTCCTCCAATCATCTTAGTTTCCAAGAATTTTATTTTATTTTCTTTTCTTCTACGCACGTAAACTACTACGAGCACGTTTGCTTTTTAAAATTTAAAAATATATTAAAATAATATTTTTATTTTTTTATTTTTTACATTAATATTCAAATTTTTTTCAAGAAAAAAAAATACTGCAAAAACAAATCCTATTCTACTAGTGTCTAAGAACCCGTTTGGCCAAGAAATTGCGTCCACATTTTACAAACTGTTTGGTTAACAGCTACTCACAGTTTTAAGCACCTGGAGCCCACACAAAGTTGTGTTCCAAACGCTGGATTAGCAAAAGCAACTCTACCTTGCTTTTGTCGTGACTGTTGTTCAGAAAACGCAGCAACATAACTTTCCTTTACCAAAAAAAATTAATTAGCCCTATCTGTCCTCCTCAACTGTCATCTCTCCTCCTCCACATTCGCCTCCCAAGCAGCTGAGCTCTCCTCCACCACAGCTTCCCTCGTCTCAAAATTCATCCTCCTCCTTGCAGCTTCGCTGTGTCAAACACACCTACACACACTCTGCCATGCTCTCACAGAGACCGAACCCAGTCACTAGTGTTTGTAGCCGAGTGTAGATCAAGCCCATCTGCCGCCCATCTGCCACCCATCTACTGCCCTGATGAACTCCTTTCGCAGTTGAAAAAGACACGCACTCACCAAGGTAATTATCTTGTAATTGTATCCAAAAGAACTATATATATCATGCCTTATCTGCTACCACAAACATACAAAACAGCTTTCTCTAACTATAATTTCCTCTTCACACTGTTTTCTTTGCCAGAACCAAAGAGGGCATCGAAATCAGTCTCCTGGAAAGCTCAAGCACAAGCATCTTACCAATCTCTGTGGCGGTTGCATAAGTAAATTCAAGGTTAGTTGCTATGATTTGGTTGCACAAGTACTTAATCTTTAATTTTTAATTGTTGTGTGTTTTCTAAGAATTAACATGTCTGTAATTGTTACATTTGATTATGTCTATTTCAATTGAACATTTTCTGAGAATTCTCAGGTTTTACATTTGTGTTATTGTTAGATTTTTAATCTCTGTTTCGGTTCAACAATTACATTTAGTGTCAGTTGTTGTGCTTTACATGTGTTTAATTGTTAGTTTTATTGTCTCAGTTGAATGGGTA
>Ga0325402_1000683_pt1 | contig 25071 bp, 9 predicted proteins | sample PopdelMetagenome_22_FD_207212 | JGI IMG/M metagenome (GOLD analysis project Ga0325402, IMG submission 207212) | Populus deltoides microbial communities from Bellville, Georgia, United States - Xylem-PdKOR-R3 | ecosystem: Host-associated > Plants > Phyllosphere > Stem > Wood/Secondary xylem...
ACTTTCCTTTTATTCCTTTTATATATTCTTTGATCCGCCAAGCTTATGTTATATATAGGTTTGACGTCGAACAATTTAAGATTCATTTTTTTCCTTCTTGTATAGTAGCAGAGTGCAGACAGAGATACCATCACGATCATGATAAAAAGAAATATTATTATTTTTAATATATAGGTTCTTCATAAATATTTTATATATAAATTTATAATATAGCCAATCCAATTCACTGTACGTGTGAACTATGCGGAAAAAAGATTAATAAAAATTATTTAATCTATTAATTACCAAAAATTAAAATTAAAAACTTGTAGTGAAATCATAGAACTGTTTCCTCTGCTTGAACTTTCTGATCTTTTCTACACCAATAGGTACAGGAAGAGGTGAGCCTAGTAGGGGGTGTGAAGAAACAAGTCGACAAGCTGAAAAGCAATCTCATTGCTATCCAATCTGTCCTTGAAGACGCAGATAGAAAACAAGTGAAGGATAAGGCTGTAAGAGATTGGGTAGACAAGCTCAAAGATGTATGTTATGATATGGATGACGTGCTAGATGAATGGAGCTCAGCAATTCTTACATGGAAAATGGAGGAAGCTGAAGAAAATACTCGCAGCCTACAGAAGATGCGATGTTCCTTCCTGGGATCTCCTTGCTTTTGTCTCAATCAAGTGGTTCGACGTCGAGACATTGCCCTCAAGATCAAAGAAGTATGTGAAAAAGTGGATGACATTGCGAAAGCGAGAGCTATGTATGGCTTTGAGTTGTACAGGGCCACTGATGAACTCCAACGAATAACAAGTACCTCCCTTGTTGATGAATCAATCGTGAGTGGTCGAGATGATGAAAGGGAAGCTGTAGTAAGCAAGTTGCTGGGCGAAAGTATTCAGGAAGCAGGGGACGTGGAGGTCATCTCTATAGAAGGGATGGGCGGGATTGGAAAGACAACTCTCGCCCAACTGGCTTTTAATGATGCTGAGGTTACGGCTCATTTTGAGAAGATATGGGTGTGTGTTTCAGATCCATTTGATGAGGTTAGGATAGGCAAAGCTATCCTCGAGCAGCTTGAAGGGAGGGCACCGGATTTGGTTGAATTGCAATCCCTTTTGCAAAGGGTTTCTGAATCCATTAAGGGAAAGAGGTTCCTTCTTGTCCTAGATGATGTCTGGACAGAAAATCATGGACAATGGGAACCACTGAAACTCTCTCTGAAAGGCGGTGCACCAGGAAGCAGAATTCTAGTGACCAGTCGTAAACATTCTGTGGCAACCATGATGGGAACCGACCACATGATCAACCTTGAGAGACTGTCTGATGAGGTATGCAGGTCAATATTCAATCAGGTGGCATTCCATAAAAGAAGCAAAGATGAGTGCGAAAGATTGACAGAAATCAGCGATAAAATTGCAAACAAGTGCAAGGGCTTGCCTCTAGCTGCCAAGGTATTAGGAGGTCTAATGCAGTTTAAAAGAACAACAGAAGAGTGGGAACATGTTTTATCTAGCGAACTGTGGGAGCTAGAACATGTTGAAAGAGGACTATTTCCACCTTTGCTTTTAAGTTACTACGATTTACCTTCTGTGGTAAGACGATGTTTCTTGTATTGTGCCATGTTTCCAAAAGACTACGAGATGGTCAAAGATGAATTGGTGAAGATGTGGATGGCTCAAGGTTACCTTAAGGAGACTCCAAGTAGAGATATGGAGCTTGTTGGAGAGGAGTACTTTCAAGTCTTAGCAGCGCGCTCTTTCTTCCAAGATTTTAAGACGGATGAGTTTGAAGGAATGAAATTCAAGATGCATGATATAGTGCATGATTTTGCCCAATATATGACAAAAAATGAATGTCAAACAGTGGATGCCAGTAAACTTGGAGAAGCAACAACAGAGATTTCATGTGAAAGGGTTCGTCATTTAAGCATGAAGTTATCAGGGGAGACCTCTTTTCCGGCGTCCATTCGCAAAGCAAAAGGTCTTCGCAGCCTCTTGATAGGCAGTAGAGACCCTTCGCTTGGAGCTGCACTACTTGATGTATTCAAGCAGTTGACATGCATCAGGTCATTGAATTTGTCATGGTCTTCAATCAAAGAAATACCAAAGGAGGTAGGGAAATTGATACATTTGAGACACCTCAATTTGGCAGATTGTGGAGAGTTGGAGTCCCTGCCAGAAACCACGTGTGATTTATGCAATCTGCAATCCCTAGACGTTACGTGGTGTCGTTCTCTTAAGGAATTACCTAAGGCTATTGGAAAACTTATCAAATTGAGGCATCTCCAGATTTATGGTTCAGGTGTGGCCTTCATACCAAAGGGAATAGAGAGGATAACATGTCTTCGAACATTAGATGGGTTTACTGTGTGTGGTGGTGGTGAGAATGAAAGTAAAGCAGCTAATCTAAGAGAATTAAAAAACTTAAATCACATTGGAGGGAGTTTTAGTATACGGAATCTAGGAGGAGGTATAGAAGATGCGAGTGACGCTGCAGAAGCACAACTCAAGAATAAGAAGCGCCTGCTTTGTTTGGAATTGGGTTTCGACTACAACCAGGAGAACGGCATTTTAATTGAAGCTTTACAGCCTCCGTCAGACTTGGAATATCTAACCATATCTAGTTACGGAGGGTTCAATTTGCCAAATTGGATGATGACATTGACCAGATTACAGGTGCTTACACTCCGTTATTGTGAAAACGTGGAGGTCTTGCCTCCGTTGGGAAGATTGCCCAACCTTGAAAGCCTGGTATTGAGCTCGTTGAAGGTGAGAAGGCTGGATGCTAGATTTTTAGGTATAGAAAAGGCTGAGAATGCCAGTATTGATGAAGGAGAAATTGCAAGGGTCACTGCTTTCCCCAAATTAAAAAAACTTTGGATTGAGGGTCTCGAAGAAGTAGAAGAGTGGGATGGAATTGAAAGGAGAGTAGGAGAAGAAGATGCCAACACAACTTCAATATCCATTATGCCACAACTTCGAGAGTTGAAAATTCATAAATGCCCATTGCTGAGAGCACTACCAGACTATGTTTTGACAGCGTCATTACGGGTGTTTGAACTCGATGATTGTACAAACATGGAGGTCTTGCCTCCGTTGGGAAGATTGCCCAACCTTGAAAGCCTGGCATTGAGGTCGTTGAAGGTGAGAAGGTTGGATGCTGGATTTTTAGGTATAGAAAAAGATGAGAATGCCAGTATTAATGAAGGAAAAATTGCAAGGGTCACTGCTTTCCCCAAATTAAAAGAGCTTGGCATTAGTTATCTCGAAGTAGTAGCAGAGTGGGATGGAATTGAACGGAGAGTGGGAGAAGAAGATGCCAACACAACTTCAATATCCATTATGCCACAACTTCGAGAGTTGATGATTGTTAATTGCCCATTGTTGAGAGCACTACCAGACTATGTTTTGGCAGCGCCTCTACAGGAATTATTCTTAAGTGGTTGCCGCAATCTAAGGAAACGTTACGGGAAGGAGGAGATGGGTGAAGATTGGCAAAAGATTTCTCACATCCCAAACATTTATTTTCATGATATATAGGTGAGAAAGACAGAATTCTTTAATTAGAACCGGCAGGAACCGGTAAATTCTTCTATTTTACTGTATTTTAACAAATCTATTTTCGGCTCTCCATTTTTTCATTAATGTAATTTAATTCAAAAATAAGTGAAAAATACAAATTAATTAATTAATCATTTGTTGAATTGGATATAATTATGTCTTTCCCTTTCTCCTCGTTCATTTAAACATATATAACCAACCTTAATAATTAATATTTTTATATCATTATCACAACAATAATTTCATCATATTAGTTGGAATTCATAATAATATTTATTAACTAATCAATTTGTTAAAAATATACTTATAGCTAGTCTTAAATATATTTTATTTTTCAATTTTTTTTTATTTTATAAAAAATACACAATTAATCTATAATCATTCTTCCCTTCATATAAAGAATACACAATTAATCTACAACAATATTAATAACAAGAACATATTTTATCATTACATCTTCCATAAACCTTAATACCCACACAATTTTAATTTCATCAAAACATATATTTAATCAAGTTGTTTCTAAATTTTGTCAAAACTAGAAATAAATTCAAAAAGTAATAAGTCATTCATCTTATATTTTATTTTCAAAACCAACGGTCAAAATATATATCTCGAAATTGTGCACAATATATCTCAAAATGAAAATTATCTAACAGTTGGATCTCCCTAGATCTGAATAAAACCAAGCTAACTTAAAAATTAACGAGCTATTGTTCATCATAAACGACACCTTACCGGAGAGTGTGTTTCCTATCTCCACCGTCCAGAATGAAGACAATATTTAGGCGCACCACATATCCAAAAATAGATATGATCCAACGGTGGAAGAGAGAGAAATCAGTCGGCAACCAAAACTTCCCTGCAAGTGTATTTCCTTTTGTTTTCCAGGAAATTTCCGATGATGATTTCTGTCAAACGGATTGTGTGCTTTCAAATCCCTCTGGTTAGTTAGTACAGGAGTATGAGAAGAACAATATATCCACAAATCAGCATGATTCAACGGTGTTTGCCAGAGATATGGTCACCAGCTCCTTCAAATTCTACACATCTCTTTCTAGCCGAATTTGCTCTATTGCCTCTCACCTTTTTTTTTTTTTTTGATTGGTTGGCTGCTATTTTAAAGGCATAGTTTTCATTAATTATAATTGTGTCCCTTATTTATGCTTTTATGTATTTTATTTTATTTTTTATGTAAATTATCCGGTTTGTTTCTGCTTAAATCGCTAGTTTTTACTGAATTCTGATTGAGATGAGATCTTTAACCAAGTTAGGAAAATATATTAATAGACTTCATGTAACATTACATCCCAATCCGACAATTGAATTAAGAGCTTCTTTTTTCTAATGTAAAACTAATCGGTTCATGATTTTTCATCAACTATCTAGATTTTATTTGAAGCAACCCCAAAGAAAATGGAATGCTCCTTCTAACATTTACCGTTCATTGGGTTGTTTTGGTTATGACAAGTTTGCTTCTGGTATGTATTTGACAGCTTGGGCTTAGAAGATACTGAAGAGCTACTTCAGAGTGGCTTCCGATTTGGTTCTGCGTTCTGATTTACTTCTTTGAGTGTATTAATTATTTATTATTGAAGTAAGGAGAAAGGAATTGAATTTAGAATGCTAAAAGTAAGCCATGGGGGCAGCTGAAGCACGGAGGTAGTAATTAAGCAAGTAATCTAGCTAGATTGCTGCCCTTGGAAGTCATTAGTGTCACTTCCAATGCAAGTTCTCTACAATTTTTAATCTTTGTATCGAAGGCTTCATGCATGAAATAATTTATTGCTGGAGGAGGAGCAGGGGCCCTAGCTGCTGTTTAATACCGAGGCACATTGTAATTTTTAAAAATGTTTTATTTTTATTTTTATCTAAAGATATATTAAAATATCTTCTTAGATTTGTTTTTATTTTTTATACTAATACATTAAAATTATAAAAAAAACACTAAAAAGATATTAATTTAATTTTTTTAAGCCAAGTGCACTTTTAATTTAAAATACTTCTAGACATAATTTCAAACGTAAAAACAAAAAGATTTATGAATCTTATCAGCCCCGAGGTTGTGTGGTGCAGTTATTATTGTAATGTAGACATATTTTTTTAAACCAATATGTTTGTAAAATCTAAAAGTTAACTCTTTATTTAAATTATTTAAATAACATGATATGAGATATCATGTATAATTATTAGATTAATTAATTCTAAAAATTTAATTAATTAATTCTGAAATTAACAATAAAAATTATTTATGTTGCATAATGTAAATTGTCAAATCTTTTTTTTTTGACATCTAAATCTATTGAGTTAATGTAACTCGTATATAAAACTATATTTTAACAACAAATTTTGTCCATGCTTTTCTCAGAGGGAAGATTGTTAAAGAGTTCAACTAAACCATGAAAAAAAAAAAATTCACGTAATACCCAGAAGTAAAAATCGAGGGACTTTTCGTTTCTTATTCTTCGGTGTGTTTTTTTTTTTTTTAATCTTTCATTTTTGTGATCTTCTTCTTCTTCTTCTTCTTGTTCTCTAATGGTGTCTTCTTCATTGATCTTGTATACGCTGAAATTTAGAGTGTGTTTGGAAATGTGATGTAAATCATGTCTCTAAAATTTCAAGTTTTTTTTTGTTTAAAATTAATTGTTTTTTATATGTTTTCATATTTGATGTGCTGATGTCAAAAATAATTTTTAAAAAACAAAAAAACTTTCATTTTGATGCATTTCTAAACGAAAAACACTTTGAACCCGCACCACTACCACAATCGCAAACAAGCCCTTAGCTTGGGTTTCGAATGCGGGACGGCGTTGCGTCAATACCAAGAGTGTTTTTTTTTTGTTTAGAATTTTCAAATTAATTTTCTTTTTAAAAATGGTAATTAAATTAATTGTTTTTATGATTTTAATGTATTAATATGAAAAATAAAAAAAAATCTAAAAGACATTATTATCTCAATATATTTTAAATAAAAAAAACTTTATACGTCCCTTGTAGACTCAGGTAAAAAGTTATTTTTTAAAAAAGAAATAATTTAATAAAAAAAATATTATTTGATTTTCTTTTAAAAATAATTAAACTTTCAAACTCTAACCCTCTTTTGAGTGTGTTTGTCTACACGGCAATTTTAGGACCCACAAAAAATAGGTAGAAACACAATTTCATGAGAAGCATCTTGCACCAACTTCGACGGCACTATTAACTTTTGTTAAGTGAAACAGTGCAGAGTGAATTAATTCACTCTGCACACAAAAATGAACACATGAACAGTAAAAAAAATCTGATTTTTTTATTGTGTTGTATTCGAAAAATTAGTGTTTAACATTATTTAATGACACTACATAAATTAGAAGGAGATCGCATGATGGCGTAACATTTGCATAATTTTATCGTAATCCCAATTTGTTTCTAATGATATTTTATCTGATTTTGTTGTACGCTCAAAAAACCATGAAAACTATAGTCCTTGTAGGATGAATTTTATACGTGATAGAATTATAGATAGTTTAATGGAACAATAATTTTTGTTCAACCTCAATTTCAATTAATATTAATATATATCACCAAACACATTAAATAACTTTTTGTTCAACCTCAATTTCAATTACAGTTTTAACCAAATATATATAAAAATATCAAACAAACCTCAACAAAAAATACTTTTTATAAAATAATTTTTTTTAAATAACAATCATAAAAATTACTACAATACAAAACACACTCAAAGTAAAGTTTTAAAAATTATGGTTAAAACTGGTTCAAAGCCTTCATTGAGCCCAATGTGAAGAGGCCCAACCTAGCGTCATAAAAGCCCAATAGTCTCTTCTCCGCCACCACCAGGCCATGCCATTTATATAAGCAAACGAATATGCTGCGAAGAGCTTAGGCCTGAAAAGGGGGAAAAGGGAGAAAAGTTGACACTGCTTTTTTCGTGTTTGACAGTGTGATTACAGGTACTTTTTAAATAATTTTTTGTGTCAAAATATATGCTAATAATATTTTTTTATTTTTTAAAAATTATTTTTAATATCAGCACATCAAAACAATTCAAAACATATAAATTATATTAAATTTTAACAAAAAAAAAATTCAAATTTTTTAGGAACGCCTCGCAGCCCCGTTCCCAAACGGTAACTTTGTCTCCTAAATAGACACCGGATGGCTATCACACCCTTGTTATGGTATCTGATTCAGCGAAAAAGAGGGTATTATGGTAATTGGAACAACCTGAATCGAGAATCTGAACCGCTGTATTCCTCCGCAGAGATGCACACGCGATTGATAACTCGGCCAACTCGGTCGATTACTCAATGCAATTAATTATTGCCTTATTTTGAATCACCAGCTTGCTACAAGTCTTCAAGCTTTGAAATGACTGGTGGCGTGCCACTATTCCACTGGTAAGGAAAAGAAATCTCTTCAAAGTCACCAAGCAACTCTTTTTTTAGACAATAGTGGAGATTTTATTAAAGATTTTGGCTAAAACGAGAATAGCCTAATAATAATAATAAAAAAAAAAAAGCAACAACAGAGAAGATAAAATAAAGAAGACATAAAAGCACGGTATCTACTCTATAACTGGAAGAAAATTAATAGCATTCATATATATTGTCATGATTAATTAAGTATTGAAAAAAATTATCAAGAAAATTAATATCATCAAGAATAAAGAGTTCAAAATTTTTGTTAAAATTCAAAAAAATGGTGAAATGTCCTATTTTTAGGGATAATGTCAAAAATTTCATTAAATTTAAAAAAGTGATGAAATTTCAAATCATCAGGGATTAACATCAAAGTTTTATTAAAATTCAAGAAATTATGAAATCTACTGTCTTTAGGTCTTCAGGGATTAATGTAAAGAAAACTAAAAAATTAAAACATTAATGAAATCTTCTATTTTAGAGATTGAAGATGGCAAAATTTTCGTTAAAATTTTTTTATTGATAACAGTAAAGATTATATATATATTAAGGCTAGTGTTATAAAATAACACGCTATAAAATCTTTGATTTTTAGGGATTAATGTTATTTTGATTAATGTTATGATTTTTATAAAATATTGTCTAAAGAAGTATTTTTTTTTTTGAAAAAAACCAGGAATGCATTAATAAGATAAAAAAAATGGTTTTAATTTAATGGATATCTTTTTTATTTTAATTTCAAAGCATTGTTTTTTATTTTTTTTCAATAAAAGTTATATTGTTTTGTAGAATAATTAAAGAACATATGAAAAAAAGAAGTTATATTTTATCTCCTCGTTGCTAAAATTAACATCATATTTTACTATCGTTGCACTACAAAAAAAAACAGAAAACAATACGTAATGGCTCTTCAAAATATATTTAAGGACACTTTTTAGTGTCGCTAAATGTTTTCAACCCGCAGCAGAATTGTCAACAATATGTAAAGGCAGGTTCATCTGCATCGATACGAGAGAGTTTTATTTGCTAGGACATGCCTTGTTGTATGATTTATACAGTGTTTGACGTTGCATTTCGAAAGTATCTAAAAAAAAATTAAATTTTAAAACACTACAAAAACTAATTAAAAACAAAATGTTGAGACACTGAAATACATGCTTCATTTTTTTTTTTCAACCCACAAGTTGTTCTCTCCCTTTACCACAGCCCTCCAAAAACTAATACAAAAATATGTTGAGACACTAAAATACAAGCTTCACTAGTGAAAAAACTACAAGTTGCAAGAACTCCCAGCCGCCTCCTTCCCTTCACCCTCTCTTTCTCTCTGCTCATCCCATCATCATTGCTTTTCTCTCTCTTTCTCTCTTTCCAATCTTAACTAAACAGACGATGGCTGCGGCACTTGTATCTCCGATCTTGGAGCAGTTAACCACGATCGTTGCTCAACAGGTATTTTTCTGCCATCTGCAATAACCTGATTTACCTAGCAGAGATAAGAAATATATATAAAGTTCAAGCCTTTTTTCTTCCTATCATAAAAAGAATACATTTAAATCCTCAAGTATATATTTGGATTTTATTAAAGAATCTTCTTTTTCTTTGTTTTATTATTTTTCATATTTCCAAAGATAACATAAAGAAAATATATCATTCCAAATATAGGAAAACCGAAAAAGGCAGAACAAGAGTTGCCAATTCTCTTTAAACTGAACTATTAAGGGTAAAATAATCAATAAAAAGTTCAAAGGATTAGCGAGCGAGTATTTGGTGTGAATTAACACACAATCTTATTATCATGCCTTTATTTCTAAATTGACTTCACAAATGTATACATGCAGATCCTTTAATTATTCACTTGCCTTTTTATACATCCATATATCTATAGTTTAATTTAATGTAAAATGAAAACCAGATTTTATGTCGGTTCAAAGGAGAAATCCTTCTCACGTGAGAACATTGAACTCTTTCCATACCTATATATATATATATATATATATATATATACACACACACACACGTATAGGTTTAACATTTTACCATTTAAGATTCATTTTATACCTTCTTGTACAGTAGCATAGTGCAGACTGATATCATCATCATGATGATAAAAAGAACAAAGAAATATTATTATTTCTAATAAATATTTTATATATAAATTATTAATATAGTAAATCCATTTCACAATAAAATATATTAATACAAAATAGAAATGTTTCCTATGCTTGAACTTGTATTTTCCACACTAATAGGTACAGGAAGAGCTAGAGGTGAACCTAGTAGGGGGTGTGAAATTGTCATAGAAATGTTTCCTATGCTTAACGTTTCTTTTCCTTTGTACACTAATAGGTACAAGAAGAGGTGAACCTAGTAGTGGGTGTGAAGGAACAATGTGACAAGCTGAAAAGCAATCTCCTTGATATCCAATCTGTCCTTGAAGATGCAGATAGAAAACAAGTGAAGGATAAGGCTGTGAGAGATTGGGTAGACAAGCTCAAAGATGCATGTTATGATATGGATGACGTGCTAGATGAATGGAGCACTGCAATTCTTAGATGGAAAATGGAGGAAGCTGAAGAAAATACTCACAGCCGACAGAAGATACGGTGTTCCTTCCTGGGATCGCCTTGCTTTTGTTTCAATCAAGTGGTTCGACGTCGCGACATTGCCCTGAAGATCAAAGAAGTTTGTGAAAAAGTGGATGATATTGCCAAAGAGAGAGCTAAGTATGGCTTTGATCTGTACAAAGCCACTGATGAACTCCAGCGACTAACAACTACCTCCTTTGTTGATGAATCAAGCGTGATTGGTCGAGATGGTGAAAAGAGAAATGTTGTAAGCAAGTTGCTGGCTGAAAGTAGTCAAGAAGCACGGGACGTGGATGTCATCTCTCTAGTAGGGCTGGGCGGAATTGGAAAAACAACCCTCGCCCAACTAGCTTTTAATGATTCTGAGGTTACGGCTCATTTTGAGAAAAAGATATGGGTGTGTGTTTCAGAACCATTTGATGAGGTTAGAATAGCCAAAGCTATCCTTGAGCAGCTTGAAGGGAGACCAACGAATCTGGTTGAATTGCAATCCCTTTTGCAAGGGGTTTCTGAATCCATTACTAGAAAGAGGCTCCTTCTTGTCCTTGATGATGTATGGACAGAAAATCATGGACAATGGGAACAATTGAAACCATCTCTCACAGGCTGTGCACGAGGAAGCAGAGTCCTAGTGACCACTCGTAAGGACGCTGTGGCAACGATGATGGGAACTGATCACCGGATCAACATTGAGAAATTGTCCGATGAGATATGCAGGTCAATATTCAATCATGTGGCATTCCAGGAAAGAAGCAAAGATGAGCGCCAAAGATTGACAGATATCGGCGATAAAATTGCAAACAAGTGCAAGGGCTTGCCTCTAGTTGCCAAGGTATTAGGAGGTCTAATGCAGTCTAAAAGAACAAGAGAAGAGTGGGAACGTGTTTTATCTAGCGAACTGTGGAGGCTAGATGAGGTTGATAGAGATCAGGTTGAAAGTCGAATATTTATACCTTTGCTTTTGAGTTACTACGATTTACCTTATGTGGTAAGACGATGTTTCTTGTATTGTGCCATGTTTCCAAAAGACTACGAGATGGACAAAAATGAATTGGTGAAGATGTGGATGGCTCAAGGTTACCTCAAGGAGACTTCAGGTGGAGATATGGAGCTTGTAGGAGAGCAGTACTTTCAAGTCTTAGCAGCGCGCTCTTTCTTCCAAGATTTTAAGATGCATGAGTTTGAAGGAATGAAATTCAAGATGCATGATATAGTGCATGATTTTGCCCAATATATGACAAAAAATGAATGTCTAACAGTGGATGTCAATAATCTTCGAGAAGCAACAGTGGAGACTTCAATTGAAAGGGTTCGTCATTTAAGCATGATGCTGTCAGATGAGACCGCTTTTCCCGAGTCCATTCACAAAGCGAAAGGTCTTCGCAGCCTCTTGATCGACACTAGAGTCCCTTCGCTTGGAGCTGCACTGCCTGATTTGTTCAAGCGGTTGACATGCATCAAGTCATTGAATTTGTCAGGGTCTTCAATCAAAGAAATACCAAACGAGGTAGGGAAATTGATACGTTTGAGACACCTCAATCTGTCATGTGGAGAGTTGAAGTCCCTGCCAGAAACCATTTGTGATTTATGCAATCTGCAATCCCTAGACGTTACTTGGTGTCGTTCTCTCAAGGAATTGCCCAAGGCGATTGGAAAACTTATCAAATTGAGGCATCTCCAGATTTATGGTTCACGTGTGGCCTTCATACCAAAGGGAATAGAGAGGATAACATGTCTTCGAACATTGGATAAGTTTCCTGTGTGTGGTGATGGTGAGAATGAAAGTAAAGCAGCTAATCTAAGAGGATTAAAAAACTTAAATCACATTGGAGGGAGTCTTGAGATACAGAATCTAGGAGGAGGTAAAGAAGATGCGAGGGACGCTGCAGAAGCACAACTCAAGAATAAGAAGCGCCTGCTTCGTTTGCGATTGGATTTCTACTACAACCGGGAGAACAACATTTTAATTGAAGCTTTGCAGCCTCCGTCAGACTTGGAAAATCTAACCATACGGGGTTACGGAGGGTTGGATTTGCCACATTGGATGATGACATTAACCAGATTACAGGAGCTTGCACTCTTTAATTGTACAAACGTGGAGGTCTTCCCTCCGTTGGGAAGATTGCCCAACCTTGAAAGACTAAAGTTGGGCTGGTTGAAGCTGAGACGGTTGGGTGCTGGATTTTTAGGTATAGAAAAAGATGAGAATGCCAGCATTAATGAAGGAGAAATTGCAAGGGTCACTGCTTTCCCCAAATTAAAAAAACTTTGGATTTTGAATCTCGAAGAAGTAGAAGAGTGGGATGGAATTGAAAGGAGGAGGGTGGGAGAAGAAGATGCCACCACAACTTCAATAATATCCATTATGCCACAACTTCGAGAATTGGAAATTATCAAGTGCCCGTTGTTGAGAGCTCTACCAGACTATGTTTTGGCAGCGCCTCTACAGGAATTGGACATAGCTGGTTGCCCCATTCTAAGGAAACGTTACGGGAAGGGAGAGATGGGTGAAGATTGGCAAAAGATTTCTCACATCCCAAACATTTATTTTCATTATATATAGGTGAGAAAGACAGAACTCTTTGGAACCTGCTTTGAGTGTATTAATTTTTTTTTTGCTTTGAGTTTATTAATTATTTGCTTTGGTGTAAAATAATATGTAAGCCTTGCCATTTACTGTAATTGGATTTTATTTCTTACTTAACATTTACTCTGTCAAAAGCAGCTGTGATAAACCCCTCTCTCTCTCTCTCTCTCTCTCTCTCTCAACATAAAATGATATGTAATTCATATCTATAATTATTTCTCACATCCTCTCTCTCTCTCTCTCTCTCTTTTTATGCCTTTATCTGCCTTCAAACAAGCCAATGATCTTGATCAAGCAACTGTTTCAGTGGATTAAATCCAAGAAATTCATCTATAAGTGATGACACCCATCGATTTTGGAGATTAAATCCAAATAAAGTTATCCAAACCTAACACAAAAAATCTTCAACAATAATTAAATTATAAATCAACAACAAAATTCAGCAGCGAGGCGTAATTAAGATTTCACCCATCTTTATTTTTTTTTAAAAATGTGGATGATTTATTGTGAGTTAAATATTTTTATTTTTTATAAAAATTTAGTTCTTTAAATATATTTTTCTAGTTTAAAAAATATAATAAATTAAAAAATTTATATACATGTAATCAAATAAATTAAAAAATATTTATGTTAATAAATAAATAAAAATTTATTAATAATACTTAAAAACAAAACTGGTTCAAAGCCTTCATTGAGCTCAATGTAAAGAGGACCAACCTCTGCCGTCATAAAAGCCCAAAATACTCCGTTGTAAAAGCCCTCGTAAGAAAACACCTTCTTCTCCAACAAGAAAAGCAAAGTTCAAACCCCAAGTAAATATCCCTGTCTTTCTCTCCCACACGCTCGCATTCTCAGCTTTTCCTCTCTGCGTCTTCAAGCAATAAACCATGGGTGATAGCCAGTACTCCTTTTCTCTCACTACTTTCAGTCCTACCGGAAAGCTAGTACAGATTGAGCACGCATTGACTGCCGTTGGATCAGGCCAAACTTCTCTCGGAATCAAAGGTTGTTGCAATTTAAGCTCTCTCTCTTCTTCTTTTTTTCTCATTCTCTTGTCATTTTCGAATGTACTATGTTGTTGATGGGTGCTAAGATACTATGTTGTTGATTTTATATTATTTTTTTGGGAGTTGTAGCGGCAAACGGTGTTGTTATTGCAACTGAGAAGAAATTGCCATCTATTTTAGTCGATGAATCTTCTGTAAGTAAACATTTATTATTTTTTTTATTGGTTTTGTTATATTCTTTGGTTGAAATTCAAGAAACCCTTTTGTTTTTTTGCGTTTTCTTTAGTGACATCGGTTCGTAGAAATCTGTTCAAATTCGGTGTAAATTTGTAATTTTTATTAGTAATTTGAGCTTAGTGATTTGGGTTCTTGCCAATGAGGCGTTACTATACTAGTCAATGACTCTAAGATTGGGACTTTAAATGTTGGAGTGTGTAGATTTATATCCCTTTAATCCCACATTGTATAAAAAGGCGGTGTTGGTTATTTTAAATCGTGTTGAATGAGGTGGAGATGGTTTGATTTTGGAGCCAGTCGATTGGTCTCTTATTCTAATTTGCAAGATGGTATATAACTTGAGTTGGTTGTTGATGGTATTTAATTGCTTCTTGTTTCAGGTTCAGAAAATACAGAATCTGACACCCAATATTGGAGTTGTCTACAGGTTTGTTTCTGCCTGCTTCTCAGTAATTAGGAATTTCCATTTTTTTAGCTTGTGTTTCTCTGGCCTTAACTATTGCTAAAATATCTGTCATGAATGATTGTAGCAGGCGGGTGTGTAGATTCAAAGCTCTCTTTATGTTTGGTGGGAAATTATATAGTTTCTGCTGTTGTTATAGTGTCCTGATAAGTGTGAAATTTGACCCGGGGTGGTAAATTGAGATAGAAGCATGCCTGCTTATAATCTGAACTTCAGTGGAACTCCTTGTAGGTCAATGTTCTTAATTGGTCTGGTTATGGACTTGACTTTGACACGTTGTACATGTACCCTGTTTCTGTTTCAACCAAAAAAAAGAGGGGGACAAATATGTAGTTCCTTAGAAAAATAAAAATAAGGCATTCCTCAATGAGCCACTTCTTACTAACTTGTGCAACTTATTACCTATGTCAAAATGGGTTGCTTTGCTGTACTTTTTTCTTGACAGTGCTGAATCACATGTATTTTGTTGCAGTGGAATGGGTCCTGACTTTCGAGTTTTGGTTCGGAAAAGTAGGAAGCAAGCAGAGCAATATCATAGACTGTACAAGGTACCCATCTTCAAGATTTTCTTTATTGTTTTGCTTCAAGTTTGTTCTTCAGCTTTTCTTTTAATGTCACTGATAAGTGATAAGGTTGCTAAATTTTCATGGCTTATCTTATGAATGGGATATGTGCATCCTTTTGATGCCTCTAAACAAACTCATGTATATAATTCGTCTAATGCTTGATAACCTGGTTAAGATAATATATCTGGAAAGTAGTTATTGAGGTTGTCTATATTACAAGACTTCTTGTTAGTTGTCTTATTCCCAATAATGCCATTCTGACCCCCAAAACAGCTGAATTTTGCTTGAAATCCAAGAGTTAAATATCCGATTACTATTTTATATCAATTCATTGTCATCTTTTGTTGTTAATTGTGAAGGTTGTAACTTGTGAATTTTTATGATTGTAGGAACCAATTCCTGTCACACAACTTGTGAGGGAAACTGCTGCTGTCATGCAAGAGTTTACTCAATCTGGGTACTGGAACATCTTTTATACATTCAAAGTGTTTCAGTGATTTTAGTTGATTTCCTTTGTAATTTAGATCTGAATTTCAATTTCCAAAGTTCATAATCTTAGCCCTTATTCTAATAAGCCAACAACTCTCTCCCTATGTTCCTGCATCAGCATGTCAACTCTTAATGCTCTTATTCTTGAAGTTTGAAAATACTCATCCTTTGTTTTTCCTCGCAGAGGTGTAAGGCCTTTTGGAGTATCTTTGCTAGTCGCTGGTTTTGATGACAAAGGTCCACAGCTGTACCAGGTGTCTTTGCTAGTCACTGTGTTAATGTCTGAAGTCATTAACTATTTTTTTTTATCTGGATTATCCACTGCAGACTATGTGGTAGCCTAGTATTCTAGAAGCTGTAGGCCTTTGTGACTATCATGCACCCTTCTGTGTGCCCACAGGGTTGATAAGTTTTTGACCTTTTGTTTTCTTGGTTGAGATTTGGATGGATTATGACTCACTTGTGTTGCCTTTTTAAAAATATGTTAGACTCTTGCACTCAAATCATAGTTCTTCTGATGATGTTATGTTTTGTATTTGTTTGACTAGGTTGATCCATCAGGTTCCTACTTCTCATGGAAAGCCTCAGCAATGGGGAAAAATGTTTCAAATGCAAAAACATTTCTTGAGAAGAGGTATTTATTTGTTTTTGGTACCATGAAATGCATTGATTCTGCAAAAACTTCTAAACATCTTCATGGGTTCTCCTAGCTAGCAACAAATGTGTTTCCACCTCCAGCCATCAACTGCCAAACATATTCTTCATTCAAAGATCAAGCTACCTTCAATTTTCAACTGCCAACTTACTTTGTCCTACTCCCCTCGTTCTTTATATAATTCATTGTACTTCATTTTCCCCATCCGAGAAGAATTGGATTGTCTTTTTTTTTTTTTTGAAAAAAAAAAGAAAGTGAGAAAAAAAGAATTGAATGGACAGAAACATGGTAAATATTTTGGTTTTTTGTCCACATATCTTCATTTGATTTGAACAACTTTTGTTTTCCCTAACTTAATATGTGCTCTGTAGATACACTGATGATATGGAGCTTGATGATGCTGTACACACCGCTATCTTGACACTAAAAGAGGGGTACATCACTTTAAAATTTCCTCCACTTTTTATTTTTGAATTTGGTGTTTTTTACAAGGTTTGGTATATAAAAAGTAGAAGAAAAATTCAGTAGGTTTAATGTACTTGCGCCATGCACTTGCATCCGGTTCATTACATAATTGATTGATATACTTGTAAATTCAGCCATTTAGGTATTGTGATTTTCTGCCACACATACTGAGTATCGTAGGTAAAATGAATTCTAGGTAACAGTAGTCTAGTTGGGGTCTTCAGCCTTGAGAACTTAAATTGGCTCTCAACACTTTAGTTAGTAGTTCAGGAGATTAAATTATGTGAGATACTGTTTAAGTGAAAATGAATGAAAGTTTCTCAACCCAGTGTCAATCAAATGTACTTGCAGGTGCTTAAAGGTTCCTTTTCTTTCCTCTTAGTGATTTTAAGTTGTTAATTTGTTGAGTCTTGCTTCTATAATCAGAGTGATGGTGGATTAGTGAGCATAATCTTAGTATTTGCAAAGTGGTCAAAGAGAGATATAAATGAGCATTTTAAAGTTTCTTACAAGTTCTGAGTGCTTCCCTTGTACCCTTACAAGATTGTTTGTGTTTGCAGATTTGAAGGGCAGATTTCTGGGAAAAACATTGAAATTGGGATAATTGGTGCTGACAAGCAATTCAGGCATGCTCATTCTTGACCTTTTTCCTTATTAAACTTGGTAATAGTGTCACGAAATTTCAAGCTTAGGATGAGTTCCAGAAGTAACTTGCAGGATGCACATTTTTGTTAACACAGTTCATAACTAGATAAAATCTGATATCTAAAATCTTTTGGATCTCACCAATTTCATATATGGCTTTCCACTTGTGGTTTCAGTTTTGAAGTTCTGATTTTCATGCACTCTTGCTCTAGTTTCAGTCTGACAATTTACACATGAGACTCGTGTTCAAAATGGCCAATCCACTCTTTCTTTGAATGTTTAAGCTTCCTTGGAAGAAGTTATGTGTGACATGACCATGGCAATCTTATCCCTTGTGCTTTCTTTACTGCAGGGTACTAACTGCAGCCGAAATTGATGATTATTTGGCTGAAGTGGAATAGACATTTTATTTTTTGGCTAAAGTGGAGTTCTTCCCTGTATTGACACCAATCGAGATACATGTGTTACTTTCCTCTGGAATTCCTTGAATCAGTTGCTTTTAGCCGAAGTTTCTATTAATTCCAAGTTTGCAGAACTGTAATGTGGAAATGTTATAAGACTTCTCTCCAATCTTTAGATGGCTTCTAAAGTTTTGCATCAATATGATTTCCTATATGATACGTTTGACAGAGTGCAGAAAATTGGTCTTTCCAATTATATCTAAAGTATTATCTCCTCTCAATGCTTGACCTGTAATGTGGCCGTTCTTATTTAATTCCAATGGAGCTTCGAAGAGGGAAAGAGAGGGGCCATGGAATATGGATATCGAATTAAAATGCGTACTTTATTTTTGGGTCCTTGTGCTTGCCTCAATTTTTCAGTTTAGATTCTATATCTTCAATTTCTTCAATTTGATCCAAGTCACACATAAGTTATAGCAAATTTTGCCCCATCTTAATTGCAGCCAAAACTACTGTTGTAAATATGGAAATGCATAACGTAACCCTGTTTATATTAAGTTAATGGAAGTGTTCGCCCTTTTCGAAATATGTTTTTACTCGGAAAATGATATATTTTTTATAATTTTAAAAAATATATTTTTAATATTAAATCTGAAAATATAAAAAAAAATTAATTTTTAAAAAAAAAACAGAAAAATCACCGCAACCTCAATAAGACTTTTAACCCATTTTAACAGCAGTTTTCGCTTTTTAGCATGGAAACTTCTGCTAGTAACGTCGAATTGCAACTCAATTGACACTTCAGAGCCTCGTCTTTGCAACAAGTCTCATGCTGGAGTTTTTGCTGTTAAATTATACTAATAATAATGACAATAATATGTCCATTGTGTTTAAACAAATTAACCTTTGATCTTCTTTTTATTATTATTATTAAAAATAAACTTTTTTAGAATTGATTATTCTAGCTATCAGTTACTGTCTCGATAAAATCCCATGCAACCTCAGACACCACGAGGCTACAATAATGCTAATGTTTGACTCCTTAAGTTCGTTAGAGATATTTTGAGGCTTTTGTCCCTTAGTAAACAGAGAAAAACAGAAGCTACTTTTGTCTGGCAGTGCTGGTCTTCACCCATGTAGTCCATTATCCAAGAAAACACTCTTCAGTTCACATATCTTCTTGCTTGCTGGATGTTTACAGATACCCAACTCCAAACTCCTCTTTTATACTTTCATGTAAGTCGTATCCTTCCTTCCTCTCTTTCCTTATGCAATGCCACTGCTAATGCTGTTCATGCTGCCTTGTTATTTTCTGTATTTATTAACTTCAATTCTGGTGGTTCTTTCTCCTCTTGCTGGATAATATTGCTTTTTCATGGAATTTCTTGTTCTGAGAAATGGGTTTCAATGGAATTGCTAAGTATCAACGTTCACTTGAGAGAGTATATCTAAATTGTTTTGTGTTCTTGTTAGTTTAAACATTTTAGTATTTTGTTGGCTCTCATATATATTGAACGAGCAATCATCCTTATCTAAAGAGTCTTACTGTGACTTCAGAAGTTATAAGATGATGGACCAGTTTTAGCTGTCAGAGTGCTATGCTTATCGTTGTTGAACTCTAACCAGTCTTCAACAGTTGTGGCCTTGTTTATCTTGCAAATTTTGATTTTTGTAGTTTAATCAGATAGTTTAGACTAATATTTGATTCTGTAATGAAAATACAACCTCTACTCACAGCAGTTAAGAATTATTGCGGAAGAAAGGGAGAAGATATTTGGTTTAGAAAGGGAAAGTTGACAACTTTTCTTCTTCTTTTTAAACTAGGTTTTCTGGTTTGCATTTCATGTGTTTGCTATTGTGATTAATAGTAGTTTTAGTGTCTCTCGTTGTCCAATTATTTTGCAATCCAAAGCATCCTTTGTATGGATTTTATTTCGTTGCTTCCTCTGTGTAATGGCTTTAAATTAAGAGGTGTGTATGTTTGTTGCTGGCAATTGTGTGTTTACTTGATTAGTGTTTGCAGGTTGCTTGTTAGATGCACACTGAATCATATTTTTATAGAATCAAGAATCCGGAATGGTCATTTCAGACGCAGAGAAAAGAATTCCAGTAGTGGAGATGTTAAAAAGTGGAAAAGCGACAGGGTCTATATCGACAAACATGGCAAATGGCGAATCTTTGATCACAAAAAGATGTCCAGGAAACGATGTAATGCTGAGTAATTCACTTTGTGCTCATACATATAACTGCTCAAGCAAATATGGCTTTAATTATTAAGTCATCTTTTATACCTAGGTGGCTCTTTGAGGGGACAAGGATGGAAATATGGATCTGGATTTGTTGATGGAATTTTCCCAGTGCTCAGTCCTGTTGCTCATCAGATTCTGAACTTTGTGCGGAAAGAAGTGGATCCGAATAATGTTTGGGCTGCTCTTGACACTCTTCCTGTCACTCACGAGACTTGGGATGATCTTATTAATGTAGCCGTCCAACTTCGTTTGAATAAACAATGGGATCCGATTGCATTGGTGAGTAAATCGTGCTTTATTTCTTTCATCGTGTAAGGTGGTAGGCGATGGATTAAACCACATTGCACGCACATATTTTTGTGGCAGGATGTTTGCACAGTATTTTTCTCTTCAATCATTAAGACTAAACCCTCGATTGTTCAAATCTCCTTTAAGTGGTTGGTGCTGCAGTTGGTGTTTGGAATTCTCATATACCAGCATTTTCCTACAACTAAATGAAACAAATCTCTTTACTGTCTCTATTTATTATATCGACATTTTTAAAATCGTGAGTTCTTAATTCTTAATAATCTTGTTGGGTGTAACTCTAAAATTTCCAGATATGTCAATGGATATTGTACAAGAGCTCCTTCCAGACAGATGTCATGTGCTACAATTTACTAATAGATGCTTATGGGCAAAAATCTTTGTACAAGAAGGCAGAAGAGACATATGTTGATCTTCTTCAAGCCAGGTGTATCCCTACTGAAGACACGTATGCCCTCCTTATAAAGGCTTACTGTGCATGTGGATTGTTAGCAAAGGCTGAAGCTGCCTTTGTTGATATGCGAAAGTATGGCCTTCCTCCAAGTATGTGCTTACCAATTCATTTCTTCTTAGCTTTTAGGGAAATTGTATTTTCAAGAAGTTATTGGACTACATCAACCATTTCTTATAAAACAAAAATTTCCTCAACTTGTAAGATTCTTTGCCTCAAAAATTGATTTTTTGTGGGGTTAAATTCGTTTTAAATTTTGAAACCTTGCTCAATAATTGCACAGGGCTGTATTTCTTTTTTCTTTTCGGGGATGAAGTATACTAAACGTAGGAAAAGAGAAGATTGGTTCATGGTCTGCATATTTCTTGTTGCTACTATAATAGTAGTGATTACTACTCCTTATCTACATCACCATGCTTAGAGAATGGTTGATTAAACCAAGAGGGACCCCTTGCTAATTTAGCTAGACCGGAACTGGATTAGGCTAGACTCTCCTGGATGACAAACTTGCTTCTGTAGCTTTCCTTTATGAGAATGCGTGGGTTATTTCTCTTCTTTTTGTGGTGGTGAAATACAGGGCATTAGTTCTGCTTTTGTGTTTCGTTCTCTTATTTACACGTCTCAGATTTTCATTTTTCAAGCTGTTCTGTTGATACACTTGCATGCACATTCAATGAGTGAAAAGTGAGCGTATACTCTAATTTTGGCCAGGTGCAATTGTATACAATGCTTATATTGATGGGTTAATGAAGGCTGGAAACCCTCAAAGAGCAATTGAGATCTTTCAGCGATTGAAAAATGATGGCTGCCAGCCCTCTACTGACACCTATACACTGTTGATCAACCTTCATGGGAAGGTAAGCTCAGTGATATTTGGTTCTGAATTATTCTGCAAATCTGATCTTCTTGAAATGCCACTGGCCCCAGTAGAAAATTATGCGTAACTCGTACGTCTACGAGTCTACAGTGATGCAACAAACAACTTGAAATATATGCATTCAATTCCAAACAATTATCAGACTAAATTCAAAGATATGGTTATTAATTCTGATAACCCTGGACAGCAGTGGTGTTTAGGATCCTTAAAAACTCATTTTGCTAATCTTTTTCCTGTACACAGGCAAGTCAATCTTACATGGCCTTGAAGTTGTTTAACGAAATGAGAAGTCAAAAATGCAGACCAGATATCTGCACATACACAGCTCTGGTGAACGCGTTTGCTAGAGAGGGACTCTGTGAGAAGGCAGAAGAAATATTTGAGCAGATGCAAGAAGATAAGCTTGAGCCTGATGTGTATACTTACAACGCGCTCATGGAAGCTTACAGGTTAGTATCATAGAATGATATGGTGTTTCAATAATCTTTCAAAGAAAATAGAAAAGAATACTGGAGGTGCTGCTTCTTGCTTCCAAGAGATTCCCAATAGAACTGATGATATTTAATATCTTGTCCTGACAGTCGTGCAGGTTTTCCTTACGGGGCTGCAGAAATATTTTCACTCATGCGGCACATGGGCTGTGAGCCGGATAGAGCTTCATATAACATCATGGTAGATGCGTATGGGAGAGCTGGCCTTCATGAGGGTAAGATGCTGGAACCAAATAGTATCAATGTACTTTATTAAGAGAGAATTGGAAAAAGATTAAGCTCCAGAGAATTTGGGAACAGTTTGAGCATGTAATGGTTTAAAAACGTTCCGATCAACTACGAACTTGAAGGGATCTATATTGCAACATTTGGATTATTTTTTGGAACAGTGTTCAATTTTATTCTGGAGAGCTGCCATAATCTTTCTAAGATTTCCTAGGAAACAAGATAAAGTTGTATGGGATATTATCAGGCTATCAGCATTTCATCCATTTGCGACACCTTTCCTACTTGGAAGAAGTTCGTCTTGTTTTTCGTATAAGCTCCTCGTAATTTTGGCTTAATGATTTGGCTGCTCCTATTTGCTTTTTAGATGCTCAAGCGGTATTCAATGAGATGAAGCGACTAGGAATAACCCCTACAATGAAATCACACATGCTACTTCTCTGTGCCTACTCAAGAGCAAGAAATGTGGATAAATGCGAAGAAATTGTTAACCAGATGAGCGAATCTGGGCTGGAACCAGACACGTTTGTCCTCAACAGCATGATGCACTTGTATGGCCGGCTGGGCCAATTTGAAAAGATGGAGGAAGTTCTGACTGCAATGGAGAAGGGACCTTATGAAGCTGATATCAGTACATACAACATCTTAATCAACATATATGGACGAGCAGGATTTTTCGAGAGAATGGAAGGTATTTTCCAATCACTTCCATCCAAAAATCTGAAACCTGATGTTGTGACTTGGACTTCAAGATTAGGAGCCTACTCTAGAAAGAAACTATACGCAAGATGCTTGGAAATCTTTGAAGAAATGATTGATGCTGGATGTCACCCTGATGGAGGAACTGCCAAAGTACTTCTATCAGCATGCTCAAGCGAAGATCAAATTGAGCAGGTTACCACTGTAATCAGAACAATGCATAAGGGCATGGAGGCTGCTCTTCCTGCATGATTAATGTTCCTTGATCGGGTCCATAAAACTCAAAAGAAAAGGATTTCAGTTATTAGGATGGAATTTAATAATTAATGTGATTCATATTTATATTATATCAAACCTCCAAACTCTTGTATTAGGATGGAATACTATTATAGGAAATGAATTTTTTCACAAAAAAAAAGAAGCACCATTCCATGTTAAGTATTTGGATGAAATTGACTATAATCAGTTGTTATTGAAAATAATTGTTTTCTCAATGTCCACACATAAGAAGAGTATTCAAAAAAATAAATAGTTTCACTTTAATGATTTATTTATTTTTTCAAATTTTATGAAATATTTGCAATATGTTCTCATTTTTTTTTATTACCAAATAATATAAAAATATAAAAATAATTTTAAATAAAATATTCAAAATCCCGTGAAACTCTTGGAACGCAATTACAAACTGCTCTGTTTTCATCAAGGATCCATCATCTCTGGACGAATTTTTTCCAAGAATTGCATGGAAATTTCAACAAATTGAAAATTTCATTTCCAAGAGTTGCAAGGAAACTCTACCATAATTTACCCTCAAAGGAAAACATCTCCCACCGGCAGCCCACCAGCCCCATCCGAGGGCCCTCACTGATCACCAGTCACTAACAAGTGGCGACAGGAGGAATAGTCAGCAGTCAGCACTCACCAACTCTCTGCCTAATGGGTTTGTTGACACATTGACCCACCACCATATCCTCTCTTTTATTTTTATTTTGGGAAAATGACATCTTGTTTTTCCTCTAATTATCATCTTATTCTCATTTGGGTTACAAACAAAATACATTTCCAATTAGATCCCCCATTTTTCAAATAAACAATCATTATATGAACAAAAAATTTAGGCTCCTCAGGACAAAAGGAGTTCCTCTTATCAAGTTTCAAAATGTTAATAAATATCATTTTTAAATAAATAATCAAATACATTAAATACCATGTCTCCTTTTGTCTCTCTTTTTTCAAAATTTCCTTATTTTCTTAATCATGAAAATCTAATTTTTTTACTAATTATTTAATGATATCCACAAATAACAATATAGTTACATCCATGTATTTTGAATATATATTGAGTTAGAGAAACTCCAATCACCTTGTATAATAAGAGATTATTATTATTATTAGATATTTTTACTATAATATTTTCTCCTTCACATGTGAAAAGTGAAATTTATAATGAAAATATTTATAATATTGTACTATTATTTAATAATGCACTTTATTCTTAAAAATTAAAATATAAAAGTTTGTCTTAAGATGAATAGGGTTTTTTGAATTTATGATATAAAGGCAAAAAAAAATCAAGGAGGGGATTAATTGGATAATGTCATAGATGGGAGAAGCATTGGGATTTTCAGTGTTTAGGACCTAACTGAAAATGGGTAAAACGTTTTGGACTTTCTTATATATAATACAAAGTCCAACTATTTATTTATT
>Ga0325402_1000686_pt1 | contig 25057 bp, 14 predicted proteins | sample PopdelMetagenome_22_FD_207212 | JGI IMG/M metagenome (GOLD analysis project Ga0325402, IMG submission 207212) | Populus deltoides microbial communities from Bellville, Georgia, United States - Xylem-PdKOR-R3 | ecosystem: Host-associated > Plants > Phyllosphere > Stem > Wood/Secondary xylem...
TATTATTATTATTATTATTATTATTATTTTGGAATGAAAGAAGATGAATTTGGGGAATAATTCAGAAATGAGTTATGATAGTTGGCCCTCTCTTTACAATACTTACAACAAAAAAGTCTCGTATCTTTATAAAGCTCACTATCTAAAGTCTCGTAAGAGATTTTAGATAGTAAGCTTTATAAAGACAAAAAAAAGAAAAAAAGAATGAGAGGTAACGAATTAACTAGATCAATAAATGATCAATCATTCTGAAAATATTTGAAGTGAGGGCTCAGAAGCATACTCAAAAGAAAAAGAAATAAGGCTAAAAAGTGCACTATTCAAAGGACAAGGGCTATAAACTATACTTAAAAGAAAACGAGATAGGATTTGTAAGGAAGAAGATAATCTTTGTGGAAGACTTTTTGAAGTGGTATGGTTATACGAGACAACTTACCAATTGATAGAATTCAAAGATTTTGAAATGGTTAAATTGTTAAGGGTGATCTGCCCAGATGAAAAATAAAAAAGTTTTTTCAAAATAAAAAAAATGCCCAAGTGGTCTCATTGAAATGAGCGACCTGCTCAAGTGAAAAATACAAAGATTTTTTAAAGTGCTCTTATTGTAATGGACGATCGGTCTAGGTGAAAAATACAAAGATTTTTCAATGTGGTCTCATTGTAATTGACGATAGATCCAGGTGAAAAATGTAAAGATTTTCAAAGTGGTCTTATTATAATAGTCAATATGCCAAGGTGAAAAATACAAAGATTTTTCAAAGTGATCTCATTGTAATGAGCGACCTGCCCAAGTGAAAAAAATGTAAAGATTATTTAAAGTGGTTTTATTGTAATGGGGACCTACTTAGGTGAAAAATACAAAGATTTTTCAATGTAGGCAAGTTTGAAAATTTTAATAGTTTTTAACAATCAATTGAGGATTTTTGACTAATAAATCATATAAAATGTCTCACAGACTTATTTATGGACTAATAAAATAGAGTTAAGCCTAGAAAAACAACTTGTTCATGTCATAACAATAACTTGGCGAGATCAAATTTTATTTGATAATTCTATAGGCCCATTGTTTAAGAGGACTGACTAGCTAAACCATCCAAGTTTCGTAAGACCCTCAAATTAGGCTTTGATATGTTGTTTGAACCAATTTTATTATTTTTATTCTTTATATTGTGTTTTGTTTTTATTTAGGATTCAAATTTTCCTATCTTGTAAAGTTGTAAAGGTTGATTTATGGCATATTAAAAGTTTGTTTGGAATCTTTGAAATTGAATTCAATTTCAAGAGTTAAATCAATATTCTTCTATTTGGAATCTTTTCGAGGATATTGATTTAAATTTCAAATAAAATTCAAATCATGAAAAATAATCAAAAACAAATCAGAGGGGTCTCCATCTAATTTGCTATATTAATTCTAATTCAAAAATACCCCCTTTCTTTGATCACATAAACCCTTCTCTTTACGGGTCTTTTACTGATAGCTTGTGGTGTAGAATGCGTATTATATATTTTTCGCTTTATTTTTCATCCTTCTCAAACCAACAAGTGAAGAAAAAGCCACCATATTGCAGTCTACAATTTGATATGAAGAGCCACAAGGGTCATTATTGAGACAAACAATTTGGTTTGATGAAAGAGCTTGAGATCGAGAGGGAATTGATGGAAGCTGCAGGCATTTTGTTGAGCTAAATGCTAGTTACTAAGAATTATGAGCACTTTAGAAGCTTTTAATTGAAATACCTAGCTTGTGGTGTGCATCATCAACATTTGATTCTTTTTGCAATGCTGAGTTGGAATATTTCTACATCTAATAGTTTAAATCCCAAAAGATTTAATCACAAAAGCACATAGAACATGATACTTAAAATCTATTCGCCTGCTAAACAAAAGCAAAGCGTGGAGGCAGCCACTTCAGGACTGCAACAATCAGTATGAGCACTTGGTTGCACCAAATACAAAAATAATCCTTTCATTTTGGTTCTAGCTAGAGCATGCATTATTATTTGTGTTTTTGTAACTGATCTTGGATCTTCACCACTAATTATATTTAATACCAGGATTTATTTATTAAATCACACATGTCCTTAAACGTCGACACCAAGATATCCCTTAATATTACAACATAAGATTGGCATAAAGATCAAGACTGAGACCCACGCGTACATAGATCTGGTGAGCCTGTACATGAACATGCTTATAGTGCATGCAGATGGAGAAGCTTTTCTTCCATCAAATTTCAGTCTCTCTTTCTTATTCATACAACAAAACCACACTCGAACTTATTATATCAGTAATATATAGAGCAGAGAATAGATATTGTAATCATGCCTGTGCTTGGGTCATGTGAGCATTAATATCTTTGGTTAAATCGACTGCAAAGTCCACAAATGCTGTTGGAGCTGGAATATTTTCACTCAGCTTCTCATATATCATTGTCCAACGCACCACGCTGCCATGAACTTTTGGAGTAGCTTGAACGATGGCTTTGAAACTCTTATAAGCCCCCATTAAATCTCCTTCAATCACATTGAAGGTGGTCGATAGTTTTGTGTTATCTATGTCTTCCATAACCTTGGCGGCCGTAGGGGCTCCATCTAGTCATAATTTATAATTAAACATGCAAATTAGCTATCAATATTAATACAAATTGTAATCTTCTTAAAAAATATATATTAAAAAGAGCCCTTGATGGGTTCCCTAGCAATCAAGATTTGAAATTTCTAGGGCATACATGATGGTCTTAGGTTCAAACACCGGAACGAATAGGATAGAGATGTGAGAATTAGATGAACAATTTCTCACTTATGCTGCAAACTTACCGATATAAAAATTCCAACTGATAGTACAGCCAGGTTTCTCCCATTCACCTTTAAGGAGACGAATAGCTTGGACCTTAGCAGGACTCATGGAGGATAATTGGGTTATTGTACTGGTACTGAAAATATCATGAAACTTTTCAGCAGGAACGCTGGTTTCTACAGCAACCTCCATCCTACTACTAAGAGACATTTTTAGCAGCGAATGAGGAAAATTTAAAGCAGTGTAAAATTAGAAAAGAAATGTACTGGGTGAAGGTTGAGAAAATACTTGAGTCTCTTGCCTTTATATAGAAGAGCTATGAGTTTGCACTAGTCTTTTTTTACTATTATTATTATTATTATTTGGAGGAAGGGAATTTAGACAAAATTTGTACAATTAACTTATTCCTCACTCCATTTCCTTATAATAAGATTCCATTCCTTCTCATTATAGAACCTTTTCAGGTCCATTTCGAAGAATTTTTTTCAAAAAATAAATATTTAACAATCACTAATCAAAAGTATGTAAAACAAAATCCAATGATTAAACTAGGATTTCCAATTGATTTTTTTTTTAATCCTGAAAATAAAAATATGGAATTGAAGTTAATAATTAAAACTTTTCAAACATAATCTATCAATTTGTTTTTTGAAATTTGTTTAAAACATTGTTAATATACATATTTGAGACTAAATTAAAAATAAAGTCTACTTATTTTTAGGATTAAAACCCTATTGGAATTAAATCTTTACCATGAATTATTTAACTTGAAAAATTAACATGATTTTAAAAAAAATTGAATGAATGAGAAATTGATCTTAAAGAATCCTTCGTTAATATGTTTTAGAGAAATTCAAAACCCTAAAAAAACTTGTATCTTACAAAAAAAAGAAACAAGGTACACTTGTTGTTTATATAGTGAGAAAATGATAAGTTAAAATTAAACGTAAAGAAATGACCTAATCAAAGAAATGACCTAATTTATTCCTCACTCCATTTCCTTACAATAAGATTCCATTCCTTATCATTATGCAACCTTTTCATGTCCATTTCGAAGAATTGTTTTCAAAAAATAAATACCCAACAACCACTAATCAAAAGTATGTAAAACAAAATCCAATTATTAAACCAGGATTTCCAATTGATTTTTTTTTAAATCCTGAAAATAAAAATATGGATCTGAAGTTAACAATTAACACTTTTCAAACATAATCTATCAATTTGTTTTTTGAAATTTGTTTAAAACATGGTTAATATACATATTTGAGACTAAATTAAAAATGAAGTCTACTCATTTTTAGGATTAAAACCCTATGGAATTCAATCTTTAACATGAATTATTTAACATGAAAAATTAACATGATTTAAAAAGAAATTGAATGAATGAGAAATTGATCTTAAAAAATCCTTCGTTAATATGTTTTAAAGAAATCCAAAACCCTAAAAAATCTTGTATCTTACAAAAAAAGAAACAAGGTACGCTTGTTGTTTATATAGTGAGACCATGATAAGTAAAAATTAAACAAAAAAAAAAAGACCTAATCAAAGAAATGAGCTAATTTATTCCTCACTCCATTTCCTTTGATAAGATTCCATTCCTTATCATTATAGAACCTTTTCATGTCCATTTTGAAGAATTGTTTTTTTTTAAAAATAAAATAATATCCAACAGCCACTAATCAAAAGTATGTAAAATAAAATCCAATGATTAAACTAGGATTTCCAATTGATTTTTTTTTTCAAATCCTGAAAATAAAAATATGGATTTGAAGTTAACAATTAACACTTTTCAAACATAATCTATCAATTTGTTTTTTGAAATTTGTTTAAAACATGGTTAATATACATATTTGAGACTAAATTAAAAATGAAGTCTACTCATTTTTAGGATTAAAACCCTATGAAATTAAATATTTAACATGAATTATTTCACATGGAAAACTAACGTGATTTAAAAGGAAATTGGATGAATGAGAAATTGATCTTAAAGAATCTTTTGTTAATATGTTTTAGAGAAATCCAAAATCCTAAAAAAACTTGTATCTTACCAAAAAAGAAACAAGGTATGCTTGTTGTTTATATAGTGAGAACATGATAAGTTAAAATTAAACCTAAAGAAATGACCTAATCAAAGCAAGTTTTGAGCTTAAACCCCCTCTCTCACACACACACACACATGAGACTCATGCTTGGGCTCAAGCTTTGGCCTAGGCTTAGGTTTCTTGTAAAATAATTTCTTAACCTACAAAAATTTTTTTTTTACCGATTTAATTTTGAGCCTGGGTGTAGTCTATGAAAAATTATTTTTTCCTGTCCATTATCTTTTTCTGTTTGTCCAGCCGATGGACTAATTCTGATAAGTGTTTTTAGTTTTATTTTTCAAGAATTGATTCTTCATAGACCTAGACAATTTTGGATAGTTTTCGTAGCTCTTTAAAACCAAAACTATTAAGATTTATTATTTTGTTATTGCAAGTAATTAAAGATTATTATGGATGAAATTTATTCTGGTATTAATCAAAATAAACTCTTGTCAGTTTTGGTTTCTAAATTCACTATAAAATGAGAATGTGAGATGAGTTTTCTACACTATTTATCAAAATTTTTATACTATCCTTAACCTTAATTTTTAGTATTTCTCCTCTATTTTAAGTTTTATTATCCTCTCAAATCTAGAATTTATGTTTGCTCTTATTGAAAGATACACACGCTACATTTTCTTAATTCATTGACCATGTTTAAAAGCACATCTAAACAAAGTGGTGCTATTAGAATCTTGGGATGCTTATTACAAACAATCTTTTGCACCAAGTGAGGATTAGTAAACCTTTAAGAACAAAAGACTCATTATTGATAACAACAAAGTTGGATCAATTCTAAAGTGTATCAACGAACAAGTGCCTTTTTTGGTTTGTTTAATGAAATATGTTAGTATGCATGTTAGGATTATATTTAAATCTTTTATGCTTATTTGAATATATGCTTAGTGTCATGTTATTATATATATATATTCTTATGGTCTCTAGTTTTAATTTGAATATCTAATATAGTTAGAATAGTCATGTTGTGATAAAGTAAATAATTCATGCTTTCTTATAGTTTAAAAATGCATAAACACTAGATTTTCTTTGGATATCTAATTTGTTTAGAATGCTCTTGTTATGTAAACTAAACTTGCTCAATAATCTAGTGTAATACCTTTTGACTTGTAATATTAAGACATTACTAAAATTGGTTTAATTAGACTTTGTTAGAATTTTCTTAGTTGTCTTACGGACTTTCTAAATTAGCAATGTTGATAAATATATTTATGTGAAAAACATAGATAAAAATTATGTCATTATCTGTCAATTTATGGATGACATGCTTATTTTGAGTAATAATGATTACATGATCAAGTATACTAAGAAAATATTAATTAATAAGTTTTACATGGTCATACTAAGAATAAAAATTACTAGGACATTTGATGGATTGTATTGTCCTAATCTTATTCTATTGATAAGGTTCTTAATAAATCTTCTAAAAGTAACAATAGCTTAATCAAAACACCAATGATCACAAGTGTGCATTTGTCCAAAAATAAAAATAAAGGAATAGACCAAATAGAAAATTCCTGAATGATTAAGTGTTTTATGTACGTTATTAATTATACAATGCTTGATATTGCTTATTTGATTAGCAAAATGAATAGATTTGTCAGTACTCTAAGTATGAATCATTGAAAAACAATTAAAAGAATACTCAAGCATTTGAGGTATACCTTGGACCATGGGGTATACTATAGTGGTTACTTAGTGGTACTTTAAGGGTATATTGATGCCAATTGGATATCCAAAACTAAGAATTTAAAATCTATAAGTGGATATGTCTTCACAAATGATAAAGTAGTTGTGTCATGAAAATCCTCTAAAAAAACATGTATTGGAAGATCCACAATGAAATCAGAGTTTATTACTATTGATAAAGTTATAGAGGAAGCCGAGTGGCTTTAAAATTTCTTAAAGGATATTTCATGTTAACGAAAACCAGTGCCAACTCTTTATATCCATTGCAATGATCAGTTTGCAATTGGCAGGATATAAACGTAGTATAATGGTAATTCTAGATAAATGCATCATAAACATAATATTGTCAAACACCAGTTATTAAATATAATAATTTCTATTGACTATATCAAGTTAAAGGAAAATAGTGTAGATTTGCTAAAAAAAGATTTATTAAGAGAGCTTATATATAGTTCATCGAGGAAAATGAGCTTAAAGCCTTTTTTTAAAAAAATATATGTAATGATGATAATCATACCTAGTTGAATTGAGATGTTAAGATCCAGGTTCAAATTGAAAATTAAGTCATATAACATTCATAGTAACACTTGAAAATTATTATTTCATGCTTATTTATATGATGAAAGAAGTGTTAGTTGAAACATGATAAATGGTGAGATGTGCTTTTAATAATTTTTATATCTTCATAAATCAAATGGAGTATAGGAAAATACTCATAATGAAATATCACCTATATGAGTGAGAAATGTGTTTGTTTTTTTAATAATTTCATAAGGCTAAATGAATCCAAGAGTTAGTTAAGGCTAAAATGAACACAACAGTGAGAACTACAGTAAATCACCAGGTATAGATTAGTATGAATACTATTATTTTGATTTATATAAAAACACGAATAGTTAAAGACATCGCATTCACTAGCTAACAAGTAAATCCAATAGTATTTAACTAAGAAAAGTTTACAGCCAAAAGTAACATATCTTGATGTAGTGATCCACCAAATCAATCTTTATGAATCTTCAAGTCATTTTTAAACTAGTTAGACAATTTCCATTCATGTGGGGGATTGTTAGAAATTTATTTAAAACATGGTTAATGGAAACATTTAAGGCCAAATTAAAAGGGAGTTCCACTCATTTTTAAGGTTAGAATATTATTGGAATTTAATCTCCAACATGGATTCTTTAACATGGAACATTAACATGATTTAAAAAAATTATAGGTGAATGACTTATTGATCTCAAATAACTCTTTGTTGATATATTTTAGAGAAATCAAAAACCCTCTGAAAACTTGTATCCCACATAGGAAAGAAACAAGCTTTGCTTGTTGTTTATATAGTGAGAAGGTGGGAAATTAAAATAAGGCACAAAGGACACCTAAGCTTTTTTAGAAGAGCAAACCTAAGCAAAGTGAGTTTTAAACTTAAATCCAAATGGGTATGCCTGTCCCACCCTCGCGGCGGAGCGCAGCGTCGCGACGATCCCTCGATTGGTTTCGGGGTCTTTTCTTTTATTGTGTAAAAAGGAGTCGCCACCTAGTATTTGGTCACTAGGAACCCTAACTGGTCTTTCAGAGATTCTAAGGTAAGGGACTGGTTGCGTAAAGGGAAGGTATTAGCACCCCTAGTACGCCCTACCTAAGGTAAGCTGCTTGGTGTTTGGTTTGCTTTATAATTGCTATAGTGTTGGTGTTTTCTAATCCCATCAGTTTTTCTAGATTTGATTCAAACTAAATTTATTAAGATAGAAATCCAAGGAAGTTCCATGTGCTTTAAAAGCTCATTTTCTCCTTAGTTTTTCAAGAGTTTGCGACTCGTAAATCGTAAGGAGGAGGGATAAAAATTTAGAAATCTAGGGTGCTTTAAAAACCTATTTTTTTTTTGTCTTAGTGTTTTATACTCTCACGGCTCATAAACCGTGGAGGAAAAAAATTGAAATGTCCTCGATTATAATCAAGACTTCTTTCAAGGATGGGTGCGGATTTATTATTCCTAGAAAATTATTTTGGATATTTACCACTCCGGGTTTCTTTATCCAAATATTAACAGTGAATAATAACAAATTATTCCTAATAATATTTTGGATATTCGTCCTTTAAGGATTTCTTTATCCAAACATTAGCGGTGAATAATAGATGAATTCCCCCCAAAATAAGAGTTTTATATTTTTTTGGAATATTGGCCAATACCCTTTGGAGTTTTACAAACATGTTGTAAAATCCAAAAATGCAAGAAAACAATTTTTTTGTTGTGTTTAAAAAATCCATGTGAAAACACATTTTCAAAACTTCCAATTTTTTTTGTATATAAAAAAATGTTCAAAACATGTTAGGGTATTGGCCGTATGCAACACACAAGAAAACATTTTTTTGTTTTTTCAGAAATATATACAAACGTATATTTGCAATATTTCATGGAAAAAATCGGGTATTTTAATACCAGATTTGTATATTCACAATATAAAAAAAAATAACAAAGCATAAACTAAATACACGAGAAAAACCAAAGATATTATTATTATTTTTTGGGCTGGGTTCGGCTCGGCCCATGTGGCTGGGCTGAACCCAGCAGGCCTAGCCGGGTCACTGGCCCAAACCAATGACCCGGCTGGGCACTGTTGCAGATTGCATGCGTGAATTACTCATGCATGCACTGCACAGTGCGAAGGTAATTAATTTACCTTCGCACAGTGCCCAAATGCTTTAGTAAATGCAAAACAAGAACAGGGAAAGAAAGACTTACCTGGAGAGGCAGCGGCTGGAGGCGAAGTGGAGGAAGACGACTGGTTGTTGCTCACGAAGGAAGCCCCTGCTCGCTGTTCACGGTGGAGCCAGGCTTGCCGGCTGTTGTCGCTGCTTGTTTCAGGCGCGGTTGCAGACGAAACGGGAAATGGTGGCCCGCTGGCTGGTCGAAATTTCTCCTCTGTTTCTAGTGTTAGTACTGGAAGGGAAGGATGGCTTCTGCTGATTCTGCTACTGCGGCTGAGAAAAGGTGTGGCTTCTGCTGGTTCCATCTGGTTTTGAATGTTATCAGGCGCGCGGGGCTGAGTTGAGGGGAAAAAAAATGAATGGAGAGCCGTTTCTGGGGGGGCTGTGTGGGCTGTGTTGACAGAGAGGGAAGGCCTGTAAATGGTGTTTACGATGGTTGCAGGCTGGGGGAGTGAGGTCTGGCGAAGGGGCTGCAACCGATAGAGAGAGATGAGGAGGTGGTGACCGGATGCTCTAAGTCGGCTAAGACAGGGGAAGAGAGGCTTGTGTCCGGGTGTCTGTGGAGAATAGCAGGTGAGTGAGGAAGAAGAAGGTGAAGGGCGAAAAGCTGGGGCGTCAGTTTTGGTTTTTTTCCAAGGGAAAGGGGGGTTTGCTTTGTTTTCAAAAAAGATGAGAGGGAGGGAAGGGCTCGGTTTCGGTCGGTAGAAAAAAATAGGTTTAGGGTTTTTTTTTTCCTGGTTGCCTAAAATTTTCTCTTTAAAAATTGTACTATGTAAATTTTCTCCTCCCCATGCATATAGCTGGATGTTCACTTATATAAAAAATCTCTACACATTCTATTTAAGGAAATATTGCAATAATTATTACAGAGATTGTCTTCTATAACCAGCACCAACAAATACTATATATATGATATTTTTTATTGCAGTGATTCTTTTTCATAACCAGCACGAATCAAATCATATATCTATGGTATTGCAGTAATTATATATGATTCAATAATTATTTCCTTGACATATTACTTCCTTAACCCTGATGCTCTATGGTATCGCCACATGTAAACCCTTATTATTATTATTATTATTTTTTTTTTATTTGAAAATTTATCAAAATATGGGTCAAAAATTGGGTAGCAACAGTTTATATAGTGACAAGGTGGGAAACTAAAATAAGGCACAAAGGACACCTAAGCTTTTTTAGAAGAGCAAACCTAAGCAAAGAATTTTAAACTTAAATCCAAATGGGTATGCTTGAACCGACTCGTGATTGGGCTTTGAGACTAGGGTTGGGTTTACTATAAAATAATTTTTTGAACTATAATTTTTTTTTTCAATTTAATTTTGGTCTTAGGTCTAGTCTATGAAGGATTATTTTCTCCAACTTATTATCTTATATAGCCCATGGACTAAGTCTAATCATCTCCTTTAGTTTCATTTTCCTAAAATTGATTCTTTATAAACTTGAATAGTTTTTGCATCTTTTTAAAATAAAAGGTGTCAGAATTAATTCTGGTATTATGTCGAGTAATCAAAGCTAATTATGAAAGGAATCTATTCTTGTATTAATTAGAATCAATTTTTATCTGATTTGGTTCCAAAATTCACTATATAATTGGGGGGTTATGAGAATAGTTTTCTACAATATTTTTCATACTCTCCCACACCTTGATTTTTAGTAATTTTTCCTCTAATTTAAGATTCATTTTCATCTTAAATATAGAGCTTATGATTTGTGTTGTTGAGAGATACTTTAGTTATATTTTCTTAGTCCATTAACCATATTTAAAAGTGCATTTAGACAAGATGTTGTTGTTAGAATCTTATTGCAAACAATTCCTTACACAAAGTGAGGAGTAATAAAATTTTAAAGATAAAGGATTCATCATTGACAACAACTAAACTTGATCAATTCTAAAGTGCCTCAATAAGTAAGTATCTCTCTTTGTTTTGTTTAATTAAATATATTAGTATGCATGCTAGGATTATATTTCGATCTCTATGCTTATTTGAATATATTCTTAGTTTGCTTGTTTGATATTGATTTGCACCTTTGACATGTGTGTGTATTTCAGATGTTTCTCATGTTCTCTAGTTTTAATTTGAAATCTAATTTGTTTAGAGTGCTTTTGTTATGATAAATTAAACTTGCTCACTAATCTAGACTAATACGTTTCGACTTGCATTTTAAGACCATGAGAGGTTCTAAATCTTGAAAAACAAAAGGAAGCATAATGTCTTTTTCTCTAGACAATATTTACTTTTTTAAATATCATAGTGTTTTAGAACAAAGTTTTCTATTATATTTGGTAGATTTTTTATAAAAAAAAAACTTGGTTAAGGGAGGTGTTTTAGACCCAAATGAAAGTGGGTTCCACTCACTTTTAGAATTAAATCTTTATTGAAAATTATTCTCTAATAAAAACTCTTTGACATGGAACATCACATTATTAAAATAAATTGTATATGAATGAAAAGTTGACCTAAAAAAACTTTTAGTTGACATGTTTTTGTGAAACACAAAACCCTCTATACCTCATAGTAAAAATATAATATTGTATAGTGAAATGTTGAAGGGTCATAAATAAGTTTAACCTATACGCAAGTTTTTGGCTTAGGCTCCAGCTTCGTATCCTGAATTTATTATAAAATAATTTTTTTGCTCATAAAGAATTATATTTTTTTTGTCCATGAATAAAGAGTCTTAATAGTCTTCTTCCTCTAAAGCAATTTAGTTTTAGAGGAAAAAATATATGGTTTTCAAGGAAAAGAACTAACACCTTTTTATTCTTCTTTATTGGGGGTAATTAAGGTAAAATGACATAAAGTAGTTCTGGCAATTACTAGAATTAATTATGCTTGAGTTTTTATTTTAAAAATCAATATAAATAAAAGTTAAAGGAGAGATGTTCTGCACACCTTGCAATAGCTTTTATGCCTTCTTTTTAGTTATTTTTTCCAATTTCTTTTGCATATTTTCCCTCCATTCTAGAGTTTAAGATTTAGTTCTCCATAAAGAGATTGCTAGTTTCTTTCTTTTTGTTTATGGATCTTAATAGATAGTTTATTTCTGAACTTCTTTTATTTTTAGTCTAATAATTGTTTTTTATTCTATTTTTTATCTTGTATTTTTCTCCTATCTATTTCTTAAAAATCTTTTTTCCATAATTGTTTTTCCTCATATTGTTTCTTAACACTTGATTTATTACAACCTTACGTGTGCATTATTCATAAATACACAATGTATTGTTTTTTTAATCTTTTTTTTTTCTTTTTCATATGAAGTAACTGATCATTTATCCACTTTCTTAAAAATCATACTCTAAATTCCAAAGTCATTATCATTTTTTTCCTGTTTTAATGCTCATGATAATGTCCCATTTTATAAAATGGTAATTAAGAGAAAAGGAATATAAAAGAACCTCGATTGTGAATAAAAAAAAAAGACAAAATTTGCAATTATAAAATGAAAATTGCATTTTCATCATACTTTGAAAAATACAAAAAAAATCAGTTAATCACAACAAGTTTGAGATTATCCATTAGGATTTGATAAAATTTCAAATAATTTTTTTTTTTAAGGTTCAAGAATGGTCAAGCTTTAACATGATAAGATAAAAATCTTCTTATTGAGGAAGAATTTTTTTAAACCTTGGATAAACTTTTATGTACTTTAGAATGGTTAGATTTTAACCTGATGAGATAAGGATTTCCTTACTAAGAAGAATTTTTCTCGAACCTTAAATAGACTAACAAATAAAAACATGACTTAGAGCAAACAACAAAGCAACTTACAATAGGTAGTGTGTACTAGGAGTGATACGTTTTTTCCTTGCACATCCAATCCCTTTATCCAAACTCTCACAAACCATTAAGTTTTCTAATGATCATAATACTAGGTAGCAACTCTCATTCCCCTTGTTTTACTGATGAAGGATAAGAATCTCTTATTCTTTCCTCTCACATCATTCCTAATAACCTGACCTAAAAGGATGATTATCGTGACGCCGCACACATGCGACAATATCTATAAATCTTAGAATTTAGAAATTTATGGGTTTTTTTCCTCGCTTCTCCAAAACAAGATTTAATGGACTTTAGAGAGAGATGAGTCTCTTACCTTAGCTAAAACAACCCTAACTAGTATTTGCCAATTTTTTCAAGCCTCGCTCTTCTCCTCCACCAATTTAAACTTTCTTTTTATAACTACAATCCCTAACTTGTTTTCTCTCACTAATTCTACCTGGATTAGTCTTTATTTTCTAAGCAAAACCACTTATAAACACCTTTCAAGCTCACAATTTAGAACACACAAATATAAATTCTAGAGAAAATTTCACTTTTATGTTAGTTGTTACATTCCCCTTGTCAACCTAAATATATAACAACAACAACAACAACAATAACAACAACAATAACCATATTCAAGACAACAATTGCTCACATTAAACTCATAACCACAATAAAAAAAATACTTGTGCAATTATTAAAACAATGAATACATCTTCATAAAATATAGAAACAATTATCAAACAAATGTAAAGATAATGCTCTTATATAATTTCAATTTTATTACATAATGAAACATCACATCTAATTCAATTTAACAACTTATATTCAAAACCCACCTCTTCATTTTCTTTATTGTCATGTCCAACTTTTTTTTTTTGGTTGAATTTGAGGTCAATCATATCATCTTCATCTACTAATCTATGTCCACTAGTACTTAATATTATATTTTACTCATCAACATCAACACAAGTATTCTTAGTGACGTGAAAATTTGGATTTTCTTACTCGACAGATGAAGCAACTTGATATAAATCAACTAGCTCATCCATTTAAAATACATTGTATCCCTCAATTACTTCATCATTACCATCTTCAATAACTTGAATATGACACCTAAGTTTGGTTTTCACAATGAGTAATCAATCAACTCTTACATGAAAATGAAAAATAAAATTAATTTCCCTCAAATCTCAAACAAACCCTGACATATAAATCATATACTAATAAAACAATTCTTCTAGAAAAAAGCTGTAAAATACTTAAATATACAAGCAAACTACAAAAACATTTCAATAAATTAACCTAAAACATAAATGGTTTACAAAAAAAATGGGTAGGTTTGCTTCCTTAGTGTAGCAAAGTTTCACATGAAATTAAAACAAGGGAGGGACACTGACACTAATGATAGATGTAGATCGATGTCATCAATTTGGGGTTGCTAGATTTATGAGGATGGTGTTCGACTTTATGAGAAAATAGGGGGGCTTCTTCTTTTATGCAGAAAGAAGAAAAATAAAGGGGGAAAGATAGAAATGTTGGGTTTTAATTCATTTAAATTTGTTGACAGAATATTTTTTAGCAGTTCCATTGCAAAATAGTAATTTGTCAAATTTCTGACAAAATTATCAATGGATTTTATTTATATTTTCTATATTTCATAAAAAATTCCATAGAAAATTACCAACACAACATATTTCATCACTATTTACATCGACAATTACCTACAGAAATATTTCAACGGTATTTTTATCTTAAATTATTAACGAGATATTTTTCATTGGCGTTTCCATTGATTTTTTTTTAATTTTTTGGTAATTCTTTTTCTAGATCAGGAACTAGATTAAATGAAAAGGTCAAAATTAATGTACACGTGCAACATACATACCAACATTGTGTTCACTACACCATTAAACAGTTTTACCGACGGATTCATTATGTTGGTGGGAGGCATGCAAACCGTCGGTAAAATATTTCCCGACAGCCACACCGACAGAAAACGTCCGTCGGAATATTGATCGTTGGTAATTTCCTATTCCGTCGCTAATTCTGTGGGGAATTAAAAAAAACCAAACACTGACGGAACACCGACATATTAAAGACAGCCAAGCGCACAAAAAAAAATTCCCTCGAGAAATTTACCGACGGAATCATTTCGTCTGTATTTTCAACGGTAATCACCGACAGAATATTCATCGGTGATTGTGGCATGGGCGGTAAATATTTCAGAACTCTCTGTCAAATACAGACGGATATATTCCGTCGGTAATAGTAATGGTAAACACCGACAGAATATATCTGTCGATAATTGTGGCATGGGTGGTAATTTTTTTGCAACTCTCGGTAAAATACCGAAGGCCAGTTTTCGTCTGGAAAGCCGTCAGTATTTATTTACAATATTTTTAAAAAAATTATTTATAAATAGTAAAAAAACTTAATAACCAAATAAAATTGTATTAAACATTAAATATATATATATATATATATATATAAAGTTAAATAATATTCATCCAAATATTCATTACAAATTTAATGTGTTTAAAAAACAAAATTAAACTAGAATAGCGACGGAGCTGGAGGAGGAGGAGGAGGAGGAGGCTGGTTGTTCCCGAGACCGTATGGCCAAAAAGGGGTTGCACATGTATCATCACTCATCCTTGATGTAATCTCTATAACCATTTGATGGAGCTGATCATAATCCGTCGAGAGTCGTTCATATTATTGTTTCAAGGCCACGAACTTCTTAGATTAGATGCTCGATATTGATGGAGAGCCCGTAGACTAGATTTTTATCGGGTCCACCAGACAATCCTACCTCCATCCACAAATCTGGATCGAAACCCGGATGGGTTGAAAGATCGTCCCCATATCTTTCCCTCAACCGGCTATTATAGGTCTCCAGAAACTTTTTTAAAAAAAATTATCATATTCAACTCAAGAAAATAATAACTTACAAAATAAAATAATTGAACGAATATACCACGAAGTGCTGAGCACGGTTGTCCACGAACTGTTGCACCCCTTTTTGGCGGTCTTCACTCCGCACGCGCGTCTCTACAAATAGCTCCATTGGACTCGGCTCACGTCCAAGAGGCGCAGTTTGTAAGGGAAAAAAGGTTGCAAGTTAAATATATTTATAAGCAATAACAAATTAATTAACGATATATTTCATTTAAATTAATCCTACCATCCGCTTCGCATGTGCACTGAATGGGACGGAGCTGCCGATGTGCGTGGTCACCGAACCATGAATTTACCGGTTCTGGTTGTCGGCGCCGGATTGTGAGCGCCGTGAGAACCGCTTAGATGTCATATGCTCAATATATGTCGTCCATATATCTCCCGCGATGAATGGAGGTTTGAATTCCCACCAAACCGCCACCTCATTCCATCCTTCAAGACGATTATCCCTCACATATCTTTTTGCTTTTGTTTTTGTCATACCAAAAATCACGCAACCTACTTCCATAATAACAAATTAGAATTTAGAACATAAAATTATAAAACAAAAATAAATATTATTTTCGATGTTACCTAGTTGTCGCGTGATTCTCCCATACCCTCCTCACAACATTGTTGTCCGCACTATCCCACTCAAATTTATGTTGTGTATATAAATAATTCATTTAAAATAAAACTAGTACAAGATATAAAATTATAAAAATAATTTATTAAAAATAAGCTGGAAATTAAAAGTTAACATCAACCTGAAATCACCAAAACCATGCATTGATATTAGGTCTCCACTCAGGATGTCTGGAAACCTGACTCCATTGAAACAATAAAATCTCCATCGACGATTTAAACACCGATGTTATTGTCCTGGCAGCCTCAATGTTTGTAAACCTGAAATTAAATAAAATTAATAAAATATTAATTAGTTGTTCATAAATTATGTTATAAGTATATAAAAAAAAACTAAAACCTAAACAAACTTACATTAAGAGGTCATCCTTCCATTGTGCCTGGTACTTGCGGTTGAATTGACCCTGCTGTGAATGAAACCGCCTTTGCACTGTGAAACCGTGCTAGAAAAGGTAGCATCACAAGTTGGCACAGATGTCTCGCCGTGATTAGCACCTAAGGATAGGTCCTCCTCGCTGCTAGAAGAACTAGCTGCAACCGTCTACTGATGACGTGCTGTAGATTTCATTTTATGTATCTGCATAAATTTATACAAATAATTACATAATTAACTTCGATTATTTAAAAAACATTCGGCAGCACTTCCCCTATACTGGAGACTCCTCACAATTTTCAAACCAGCAAATCTTTACAATAACCACAAACCAATTGACTCCATTGGAAAATTTTATATACAACCTAACATCTATATATTTTCAACTAACATCAATAGAAATGTATAAATGACAATTAAAATTAATGGAAATAATAAAAAACATAACAATCAATAATAGAATAAAATTGAGATAAAACAATGAAATTTAATTCTTCATTTCCAATTACCATTTCCATGGAAAATTCAACAATAACAATTAAAAGAGACTAAATTATGAAATAATTATTACAATACAAACAATAAAATAATTAAATTTTCATTCAATATATCTACACAAAATTTAAATTCAATTATTTAAAAAAATTCTTCGGCACCTCCCTATATTAGAGACTACTCATAGTTTTCATACCTACAAATATTGATAATTAGACAAATATTGCAAAATCAACTCAATACAACCTAACATCTATAGAAATTCAACATCTATATAATTTCAACTAACATCTATACAAATTGATAAATAACAATTAAAATTAAACGAAATAATAAAAAACATAACAAGCAATAATATAATAAAATTAAGATAAACTAATTAAATTTAACTAAATATTTCAATTAACATTTTAAAGGTAAATTCAACAATAACAATTCATATTTAACAAAATTTTCAGTTATTATAGCAATACCAACAATAAAATAAATTGAACAAATCAAAAGCAAAAACTAAAGACTTTAGGAATGAAAAATGTTTACCTTATAGCGTGTTGATTTCAAGATTTTATCTACAAACAATACACAAAACAAAGAACACCACAAAAATAATCGTAATTAGAACAAAAAAAAGTAAAAAAATATAAAGATAAAGAAAGGAGAATCATACCTTTTAATATGTTGAAAACTAAATTCAAAACAATAAAAATACAATGAAAAACGCAAAAGATTGATACTGAGAGGAGAAAAGAAGGAGGAGAAGAGAAGAAATTAGAGGAGCCGGGAAAAAATGAACCGCGGAGGGGGGTGTTGGTTTTATACTGGAGGTTTACCGACGGAATAACCGACGGAACATAGAATAATATTTTTTTGGGCGGTGGTATTAAATTCCATTAGTAATTTTCATTGGTATTCTTTTGAAATTTGCACTAAAATTTTGAAAATCCCTCTAGATTTTTCGACGTCTATCAGCAAATCCATCGGTAACTGTGTGTCAGAGCACGCACGTATTTGATTTGTTGCATCCATCGAAAAATTCATCGGTAAATGTGTCGACCGACCACGCAATCTCACAGTCATGCGTGTTGGAATGTGCGTCATCCATCGGTGAATGCGTCTGTATATTCATCGGTGAATGTGGCAAGGGCCGTAATTTTTTTGCAACTCTCGGTAAAATACTGACGGGTACCATTCCATCGATATAGTCGTCGGTGAGTGGCAAAATGCCATAATTTTTTTGCAACTCTCGGTACAATACTGACAGGTAATAAGCCGTCGGTATTGCCGTCGGTGAAATTGTCAATCTTTTGCAAGTTTTGTTTGTATTGCCTGTCTATCCTCTACACAAAAGCTTGAATTGCAAACTTACAACACGCACAACACAATAACAAGAGCAAACAATTATAAAGTAAATATTTCATGTTCCAAAATATCATCCATAATATTACATCATAAAACTAAGGCTTTACAACATATTTAGTCAGAATTTTCATCTTCGTCCTCAATTAAATTGTTATCAGCTTCATTACACTCTTCAATGTGGTTATCATCTTCTTCATCAACATTCTCTAGTCCACTAGAGCTCAAAATAACATTCAACTCCTTTGCGTCAACATCAACAAGATTATCATCGAAAACACGAAAATTTAAATTTTCTTCTAAGTCAATCGAAGGAGCAACTCGGTATGGTTCAACCAACTCACTAGCTTGAAGGACTTCATCTATCACACTTGTGTCTTCGTTTTCACCCTAAACAACCTCGACACGACCCTTGGGTTTGGTTTTTAAAACAGATAACCAATCAACTCTTGATCGGTCCTTTCTAAAGGAAGGGGTGTATGTGTAATAAACTTGTTGGCATTGCTTTATGAAAACAAAGACATCATTTACATTGAGGTGTCTAGCTTTTGAGTTGATTTCAACGAGACCATAGTGAGGATCTACTCTGATTCCTCTGTCAGTTGTGTCATACCAATTGATTTGAATAAAAACACTATATTTTGCTCGCTATGATATTGTAGTTCGATGACCTCTTCCAATATACCGTAATAGTCAACTTCAAACTCACTAGAAGTCGATCCCTTAATACAAACACCGTTGTTGTATGTCTTTCTTCCATGCCCGTATTCTTCAGTATGAAAGACATATCCATTGACAAAATACCCGTTATAGCACTTGACTTTTCTTTCAGGGCCCAGGCTTAGTAAAGACAGTGAAATAGCATCATTGCCTCCCATTTGATAAACCTTGTATATCAAATACAACAATAATCAATAAATGGATATTCTGTAGTATTGATGTACAGTTAATTACATTGCAAGAGATAATGAGTTTGTGATAGGACTTACATGTGTTCTAAACCATGTGGCAAATTGTTCGTTTCATAATTGAAAGATCTGGAATTTAATCAGCTGTGAGTTATTGGACAATAAGTATCGTCGATGTTGCCTGCAAGGTTGTTCCAAATTATATGAGTTTATGGTATCACAATATACAGATAGTACACTCTTGACAAAGTTTAAGTCGAACATCTACTTACTTAATAAAAGGTCTCATCTCATCACAGTTAAATAGGACATAACTGTATGCTTGTCTGAACTCTATTTCAGACAAATATCTTCCCCTCATAACATTTTTAGGTGTTGGTCGTCCAGGATTGGAGAACATTGACAAGTTCCTACTTGAAGGCACTTCACCACCATTATCATGTCATGGAACACGATTGATCCTCATTCTCAAATGAGGTTCGAAATAGTATGAGATAAATGTTAAGATCTCCTCAACAATATAGGCCTCATATATTGACGCCTCAACTTGTGCCTTATTCTTAACTTTTTTTTAAGATTGAACAAGTACCTGCATATATAGAATTAATCAAAAATTATCAATTAAAAAATGAAAAAACGTTTAATTATGAATTACATAGCAACTATAATATCTAACCTCTCGAATGGATACATCCATCTGTACTGGACCGATCCTCCAACTTTTATCTCAAATGGTAAATGTACACAGATGCTCCATTGAGTCAAAAAATGATGGAGGGAATATCATCTCAAGTTTGCATATTGTCTCGACGATATTCGTTTCAAGCCTTTCAATGTGATTAACATTCAACTTGCTGGAGCATATATCTCTGAAGAAATTACTGATCTCCATGAGTGCATCCCATTTGACAACAAATCACGAAAATCTAATAGGATGAGTGTTTGCATAAACACATGGTAGTCATGACTCTCATTCCATATAATCTGCATTCCTCCGTATTAACCAGCCTTGATATGTTCGAGGCATGTTCATCAGGGAAACGCAGACTCTTAAACCATTTGTAGACTAGTAGTTGTGTGTTTTTCTCTAACACAAAGCTTGCTCTTGGTTTTGCGACCTGTGACCCATCACAAACCAACTCCATATTTTTACGGTTACAGAACAACGCTACATCCAATCTAACCTTGATGTTGTCCTTTGTCTTTCCCTTCACATCCATGACGGTGTTGAAAATGTTCTCAAACACGTTTTTTTCAATGTGCATGATGTCAAGATTATGATGGAGAATATTGGTCTTCCAATAAGGAAGCTCCCAAAAGATACTTCACTTCACCCAATTATGGGTCAAACCAAAACCAGGAAACTTCTGCTTATCTAATTGGAGACCAAACACAATGTCACCGTACTCTAACACAACATCATGCAATTCTTCACCAGAAAGACGTGGGGGTGCAACATTCTTTTTAACTCTGCCAACAAAGAAATCCTTTCTGTTCTTTCTATACCTGTGATTCGGTGGCAAGAAACGACAATAACAGTCAAAAAAAGAAGCTTTACACCTGTTTGTTAGCGTGAATGCCTTATTGTTCTCCATACAGTATGGACATGATAGTTTTCCATACGTGCTCCAACCAGAAACCATTCCATAAGTTGGGAAATCATTGATAGTCCACATCAAAGTCGCTCTCATAACAAAATTCTATTTCCTCGAGATACCATAAATCAAAGCTCCAGAAGACCACAACTACGTCAACTCATCAATCAACGGTTGAAGACAAACATCTATATTCCGCCCCGGGCTGCTCGAACCTGGTATGACTATAGATAAAAACATGAACTCCAACCTCATACACATCCATGGTGGCATGTTATAAACCGTCAATATGACCGGCCAACAAGAATAAGGAGCAACAAATAGTTCTTTATGTGTATACCAACACAGGTAATCCTCCATGAACTCTTTGGTTAAAATATGCATCATTACAACATCTTGATGCAGAAACTTTAAATTTTTACACTTCCTACATGGACACCTAATACCATCATCAGAAAAATTTCTCGGGATAGATGTTGTGAAATTAATAAAACCCTGAACACCATTACAATAATCCATCTTCCGCAATCCTTGGGGTGAGTCCCGATACATCTATGAACGATCATCCATGACTTCTATCGAACCTCTATAAAATTATGACGACAACATATATTAATTAACTATGTTACGTAAATAAACATAACAAAAATATTGGTTTGCCCCGACATTATCCAACAAATTAAAAAAACTTTTATGTTAAATATTCATTATTAATTATCAACTATCAACATCCTTACAAATTTATACATATAAAAATTAATGAAAATCACAACTTCGCAATAGAATTGATAAAAATAAAAACGAACTCGTTAAACAAGCTATTATTTATTTCATCACAACACATCTAATTCGGTGTAATTCAAACAAAGTTTCAACAATTTACAAACAAATATAATTTGACAAAATCTAAAACAAACTATAACAACTATAAAATTATACATTCATACTACAAGTTTATTTTACAAATAACAATCAAACAAGTACATACGTTAACAAAAAAAAATACTAAAAAAAATTCACATTTAAATCTTAAAACTAAAAAGGATAGATTTACTTACAAAAAATAATAAAATCCACAAGAATGGATGTTATGACCACGTACAAAAGTATAAGAAACTTGAGTGCTTGTGTTGATAAGAGGGGGAGAGTTGGGATGGGTGGTTGGCTGTAGTTTGGGAGGGGAGAGGTGGGATGGGGAAGAAAAAAGGGAAGAAGAAGGAGAAATAGAGGAAGAGAGTGTCAAAGCACAGGTATATATTGACTTTTACTGATGGAATCCCCAACAAAACATGTTTGTCGGTATACCCATTGGTGAGTCCGCCGGTGACAGTGCCACGTCACTGTACGGAGATCTCGGTTTGAATCCCTCAATCATTCCGTCGATAAAATCATCTGGAAAAAAATCCACGTCATCACACCGTTGTAACTTTTAAAAAAACTAAGTAATCCATCGGGGATACATCTGACGGGCATTGTTTGTCGGTATACACCAATAAAACTGGAGATGGAATTATTTTTGTCGGAAAAAATTACCGATGAAAAAATTTCATTGGTAATTCTATTGCTTTTCGCCGATTTTCTAGTTGTGGATGGTGTGTGATTTCTTAGTACTCTTGAGATCGTCTCGATTGGTGCTTCCTTACCTTGAGGCTTTGTGATGATGATGGTGCTCTGTTATGGATACCAAAACTTATTCTTCTTTTCTTTCTTTTTCTCTCTCTTTCCACACTCATCTCCTCAATTTCCATGTCTGATTCCTTGCAAATATAAAAGTAAGTTGTCATTTTTTAAAATAATCTGACCTTTATTCTTTTTACTACTATTTTTAGCAATAATTATATAAAAACCAAAATAGATGCTCATAAAATTAAGCAAGAACCAAATGCCAAGGTATTTGTTTGAGACCGTGATAAAAAAAAAAAGCAAATGAAAACAAATGATGAAGCCCAATTCAAAATTAATAAAATATTGAAGGGTAAAATTGAAAACAAAAAACAAACTTGATGTTTAAGGATGAGATTGAAAAAAAAAATCAATAAAAAATAAAGGGTAAAAAAAGGTCTAGCATGCAGGATTAGTGGCCAAACACTTATGAGTCTTTCAAAAATACATATGTGCACAGGCTTGTGATAGTACCACGAGCCAAGGTCTTTGTTTTTTTTTTTTTCTCTTTTTAAAAGGTTGATGACATATCGTCTACTCCTTAAAAAGATAATAATAATAACACCAGTTGACGCGTCATTCAATATTGCGACAGAGAAAGCATCATCCACTTGCTTATAATCTGACCAAAATAGCAATGCCCAGAAGACCAAATGTTTTTTTTTTTGTCAAAAAATCCTTTTATTCAACCTAGATTCAACTTAAAACACATATTAAACACTCCTTGAACCTAAAAAAAAAAAACAATTAATCATTAAAAAAACTACAAAAAGGATTACAAAATTACAAAATCAAACAAGAAAAAAATCATCTATCAACCCTAATCTATATTCTCTAGCAATATTAAGGTCTAAAAAAACCTGAATTTGACCCCCTATTCAAATAGAACTCGTCAACCCCAAAATCAGTCATTTTTGTTATCAAATTGTGGTGAACTGGCAACTTTCTCTTTCCTTTACCATTTTTAATTGTGGCGCACAAAGAGAACTTTCTCTCTTCTCTCTCAAGCTTCGGTACTAAAATATTAAGAAAATGAACCGTTAGACCAATATTAAAATTATAAAGATTAAAGAAACTGTAAAGAAAGAAAAAGAAAAGTAAGTGGACTAAATAAAACTTTTTCTAGTGAATCTGAGATTGGCCATAAGATTTCTTCTTGTTTTACTCTTTGATCCTTTTTTGTTAAATATTTTCTTTCCTTAACACATTTTAAGATATCGGTAATTAATTTAGTCATAGAAGGGGGGCTATAATTGAAAAAACAAAAAATTGAAGAACAAAACAAAAAAAAAAAGCTGTTACTGTGGATTGTTTATTTATTTAATGTGTAGCCTTCTACTAGAAAATAACAAAAATCCCTAATGAAATGCCTCAAGATTAAACCTCGAAATTTTCACTGTGCAAACTTCAAAAGGCCTGCATGCAAATTTAGGGAGAGCAGTACAATTATTCTTCATTATGTTGTCGAAAACCTGCTCAACATCCCTTGAACAAAAGTAAGAAGCAGGAAAAAAAAAAAAATTGTGATTGTAGACAGCCACATTCGAAAGGGGGAGAATTGTGCTTGTAGGTATCTATATGATATTAGACAGGAACTTTGCTTTATTAATTTGTTCTTTTATTGTGGTCGAATAAACTATCATCTCAACTTATCTACCGAATAACTTTATCTTGCTCGAACTTAAATAATATTCCATAAATTAATTTAATATATATATAAATTTAAAAAAATTGATAAATATACTTACTTGGTGTAACAAAATTTCCCATGAAATTAAAATAAAAGAGAGACATTGACACTAATAATAGATGTAGATCAACATTATTAACTTGTGGTTGCTAGATTTGTGAGGATAGTGGTCGGCTTCATGAGAAAATAGAGGGAGGGCTTTTTTATTTCAGAAAGAAAAAAAAAATAAAGCAGGGAAGATAGAAATGTTGGGTTTTAATTCATTTAAATTTACTGACAAAATATTTTTTGAAAAATACTAGTGAAATTGTTGATAGA
>Ga0325402_1000687_pt1 | contig 25054 bp, 12 predicted proteins | sample PopdelMetagenome_22_FD_207212 | JGI IMG/M metagenome (GOLD analysis project Ga0325402, IMG submission 207212) | Populus deltoides microbial communities from Bellville, Georgia, United States - Xylem-PdKOR-R3 | ecosystem: Host-associated > Plants > Phyllosphere > Stem > Wood/Secondary xylem...
AATACCTAAATAATATAATAATATGTTATAGTTACGAAAAATAAAATATGGAGAAATAAAAGATACGACTGACTTATGTACTTATGTTTTAAAAAGGATTCTGGTTGTGTAAGGTGGCTTTATAAAGGGGCGGAGACGAGTACGGTAACTTAGGAACGTTGTGTCTGTATGTTTGGTTCGCGTGAAAATTGCCTACCGGCCATGGTGTTGTGGTTTGACCTTTTCAAAGGACGTGTTTTAATTTCTTCCCCTTTTTCCTTTTTTTTTCTCTTTCCCATCAGCCAACCGTCCCTTCTCTCTCCTCTCCACATTAAGTGTGGGTATTGTAATTACTTGTAGTTTTGAAAAAAATTATTTTATAAAAAATATTTTTAGTTGATGTTGGTTTGAAAAAATATATATTTGGTTAAAACTATGGTTAAAACTAAGATTGAAAAAAAAAGTAGTTTAATATGTTTGGATAAAAAATTGCTTTTCAAATTAAGGTTATAAAATAATTAATTAATATATATATATATTGATTGTTTTTAATTTAAATGTTGTAAATTTAACTATTTTTATTACATCATGAAATAAATAATATTTTATATAAAATATTTTATATTGTTCCATTAAACTATCTACAGTTTTACTGGTTTCGTAAGCGCGCAACAACATCAGATAAAATATCATCAGAAATAAAATTGGGATTGTGATCAAATTCTACAAATATTACGTCATCGAGCGATCTCCTTCTAATTTATATAGTGTTATTAGATAATGTGAAACACTAGTTTTTCGAATAAAATACAATTAAAAATAAAAAAATATTTTTTTACTAGGTCAGACCCGGTTTAATATATTTTTATAGCTTTGGACCGGGTCCGGTCTCCATTGTTCATGTGAACAGTGGAGACATTCTCCACTGTTCAAGTGAACAGTGGAGAGTTCACTCTCCACATGAGCAGACGCAGGCAGGACCGCAGGAGAAGAACGCAGAAGAAGCAGATAAAACCTACTTCTCATGAGCTAAGGTTCGACCTCAGTTATTAGGTGAGGCCCATGTGAAAAAATGTGAAGTTTGGATTAACCAAACACTTTAATTCAGCTTTTTTTTTCTACTGTTGCCGCTGCCGCAGTGCCAAACGGGCACTAAATACATTCAAAACACCATAACATCGACCGACCAAGGGATATATTTTTTTTATGGTTTTATATTCGAGCTATGTGGTTGCTAATATGATGGTCATTGAAGGCTTATATAATCGTTAACTTCAGGGTCTGTGGGATTAGTCGAGGTGCGCGCAAGCTGACCCGAACACCCACGTTAATAAAAAAAAAAAACACCATAACATCATCCTTTCTAGCCTGAGACGTCATCTCCCCCCCCCCCCATTCGCAAGTTAATTAATTTCCAACCAAACCACCTACCACCTGCTATCATTATTATCCATATTCTATATTTAGAGATATATTAAATACTTTTTTCTTTATTAATTTAATATATTTTATGCTGATGTGTGTTAATTTGACTTCATACAATGTTAAGGTTTTGAATTAGAGATTTTTTTAAAAAAAATTAGGGTTATTTATAATTAGGTTAATTAGATATAAGTTGAGTTAATAATTAGGTTATTTTTTTAAAATAATCAATGATTTTAGATTGTTATTGATTGTGAATTAATGAAATTATTTTATTAGAGTTAGTGTTGATTTAGGTTAAATTATGGATTATGCTAAATTACATATAAAATATGATAATTGGCTATGAAATACATGAATTTGGTGGATAATTTTGTTATAGCAGTAAAATTTGATGAATGCAGGTGTTTGCTGATTAATTTGATGAATAGGTTTTAGCTGATTATGTTACCGTTATGGTTTATTGATAAATTATACACTTTAATTAACCCCGAGATATTAATAAATTAAAATTATGTTTTGTTGTGTTGTTTGAAAAAATATCTAGTAATTTAGGAATATTATACTTCTAGTATCATTGTCAATACCAAACAATGGTATCACTTATAATGGAAGAAGTCATGAGTTCCTAACAGTTATATTAAATATGTTCATTTATAGGCTATCTAGAATGTTATGTGATCGACTTGGTTGGAATATGTTTAAAATAAAAGTTGAAATTACTTGGAGGATGTTGCAAACCGGAATCAGTCAAGCTTGTTATGTCGGTGTACCAATCTGTAGTGATGGAAGTGTGCTTCAATGTTTGGAATTACAAGGATTAATGAGATTAATATGTTAGAGCTCTATTTGAATAGTAGACCTAGACAACAAAACTCTTCGAGTATGGATTTAACTTGGGTTCCAAGTAACTATAAGAGAACCACACATACATCACAAACAATTGGTCCATCTAGGCTAGGTGGTAATACAAGTAAACAGATTTTGGTGTAGGAAATTATTAATATGGAACCTCAGTTGAGTATTACACTTGCTTCATATTGCTATGGAGAATCTGAACCAAGTGACAATGAAAATGATCGTCATAATGATAAAGTCGAGGTTGAGGAGAAAGATGGGGGGTAGAGTTAGTTAAGCTTGTTAATTAATACATGGATCCTTTTGCTTTTGAATTTGAGGTTGTGATTTTGGATGATCAATATGGATGTAATAACTGAGCTAATAGTTGTAAGCATTTGGCCTTATCAGTTGATGAGTTGGAGGTTAGAAAAAAGTTTAAAGACAAATATGAATGTATTACTATACTAAAGTAGTGGCATATAAGGAATTCATTGCAGTATAAGATCCATCGTTCAAATAAAACTTATGTTCAGTTGCAATGTGTTCAAGAACCATTTTGTAGATGATATTTACATGGGGGATATCACCAAATGTTAAATTTATAGTAAATTTCAAAATTAAAAAAGCTATACACATGTCAAAATCCTCTTGTTTTGCAACGCCATCGTCAAATTAACTTAAATATCATTAGAGGTAATGTTGATAATTATGAAGAGAGATTTAAGTATGAGTGTTGCAATGATTCAAGGTACTGTAAAGAGGAATTATGAGCATGAAGTCTCCTATTAAAAGGCATAGATGGCTAAACAGAAAATATTATAACAGTTTTTTAATATACATGAAGAGTCATTTCAAAACCTATCTAGAATGATACTGGCCATTAGGGATTTAAATCTAGGAAAAAAATATCACTTAGGATCATAAAATAGTTGATGGCAATAAGGCAAGATTTGGGAGAGCATTTTGGGCATTTAGTGCCTCAATTAATGGGTTTTAATATTGTTGTCCTATAATTGGTATTAACGGCACTCACATTTATGGTAAGTATAAGGCAAAGTTGTTGGTTGCAGTTGTTTATAATGCACATAATAAAGTTTATTCATTGTGTTTTACTATGGTCAAAGAAAAGACAAATAGTGATTGGAGTTGGTTTTTAGATTTGCTTTATTGATATGTGATTGGCAGTCATACCGGGTTGTGTATTATATTAGATAGACATGCAACAATTAAAAATTTCATAGCACATATTTTTTCCCAAGCATATTGGATATCATCGATATTGTTTATGATACTTTGTGAGTAACTTCAACACCAAGTTAATTGTTTCCTTAGAAAATATATTGCATAGGATGTGTACAAATAAGAGGTTTTTAATAACGTTTTAAAATTTCTCATGGCTTGCCTGTATCGGGTATGGTGCAAATAATGTTTTTAGGTGTAATAAATATTTTATAGAGCATAGAGAAAAAGTTAAAGACGTTTTGAGTTGTGATGTATTGTGGCCTCTAAAGGTCCTCGTTGAATTGCTTATTGATGTGACAACTTTTAGATCACACGTTGTATTTCTAATTGATCTTAGAGCCGAGTTATTTCAATTTGAAACACCTCCAACAGTTGGTGTTACAAGAGAAGTGTGGGAAATGATTAACATCAATTAAACAACTTGTACTTGTAGCAAATAGAACTGTAGCATTGACCATGTTCACACCTAATTTCATATCGCGTTTTACAAAATATGAACTATGTGCAATTTGTTGATGATTTCTACTCCAATTTGTCGTATAAGAATGCATATAGTCCTCATTTTCAACCATTTTGTTTGATATGTTGTTGTGGCTTGCATATACTAGTCTAGATGTATATGGATGTCCAACTAGATGGTGAATAGATAAGGATTAAAGAAAATTCACTCATTTACATAATGAGATGGATGCTAGAGAGGAGCACTCATTGAATAGATGTAGCATATATAATTAAAAAGGTCTTAATAGAAAAACTTGTGAAACTAGATAACATATGTTAATTGTTTGTATTTGTTCTAAATCACTTCAACTTTAATTATTATTTTTAATTTAACTATATAGATGTTAAATTGTATTGCAAATCTACTACTTTTAGGAGTGTTGATAGACAAAACCACCTGGTTGTTGAGACAGGTCCTGATAATAGGTCAATTTATACATGCAAGATCAACATCATTTCAATGATATTTAGAGTGGAGAGGTTAGATCTTTAGATTTAAAGCATTTTTTAATAACAATTTTAATTAAGTATTGTCAATTATTAAATTTTAATGACTTTAATTGTTTAAATAACTAAATTGTTTGATTTTCAGGGCAGTGATTTTGTAACTTCTCGACAACATATATAGATGGAGTTACATGAAGGTTTCTGCCTATATGTTATTGAGGCTATTTTATTTTAGATCAGTCAGTTGCATGACATACATCTTGATCACGCATTGATTGTAGCTTTGGTTGAGCAATGAAGCACGAGACACACATTTCATTTATGTGTTGGTGGGATGACACCGATATTACAGGATATCGACTTGTTGATCAGTCTTTTCATAAATGAAGCTCCTATGACAAGACGTTAAAGATTGATTGACAGAGATGTTTTATGTGATCATCTATTGGGACGAATGTCTCTAGTCGATGCTTATATGGGCGATTGCATCAAATTGACATGATTGGATATAAATTTTAAGACCCCTCAGCAAATGCAACAAAGGACCAGTTGATTATGTATACTCGGGCATACATATTACATATATTTGGAGGTTTTATTTTCACGAGTACTGCTAGCATTGCAGTACCATTGTTCTTCCTGACACTGCTTGAGGATTTTGTGGTCATTCTTAATTACAGTTGGGGGCATGCTTGCATATCTATATCAACAACTATGTAAAACATGTTTTAAAAAGAGAAAACAAATTGACGGGTGTCTATTATTTCTTCAAGTATGATTATTTTAAATTCTTTGATTGTTAGAATTGATGGTATTTTAAATACTAACTTAAAATTATCAATGTTGATTAAAACAACTCTAGTCACTGGAGCATATTTATATCAGATGTCTAGAGAGGTGGGATAATAATATGTTTGACATTATCCATTGGTTATTGGTAATAATATAATAAAATTGATTTTAGTCAACATGTTATTTATATAAATTGAATGTAAAAAATATACTAACTCTATGGTTTGTCATATTAGATGGTGTGGGGCTAGACTTTTCATGGTAAATCTCACTCACGTCTACGAGCTCTACCAGGATGAGTTGGACGCACAATAGCCACATCAAGTATGTGTTACAAATGTATTTTATTTTTTGTTATTTGAACATAAATTATCTGGTTTTGATTTCTTGTCTGATATAATTATTTTATATGTTTTTAGAGGTTATATAGATGTCATATACAAAGAATTCGATACTTTCAGCTTCTCCTATATGTCGTGAGGGATCTAACATTTGGTTAGCACAAGTGTCGTTGCATTGTTTCGACATTGTTAAGATGTATTACCTAGATCAGATAATGTGATAATTTAGACTATCTCAGCATATACCGAATTATATTGATACTGGTGACGAGTTGCATGGTATTAATCGTCAGGGTAAGCGTTAGGAGAATTAGTTGGTGATTCATGCATCTTGCCGAGATCTTTGGGATGCTATGAGAGATCATGTTTTTAAGAAACAATATTCGATGATTGGTATAAATACTTACATGAGATAATATTTGTCTATTACACATCATTTCATTACACCTATCTGGTCGTGTTTCGTGAGGTGTCCACGCAATTTGATGCATTATACACCCTGATATCCGAGATAGAATCGATTGGTATGCAATATTTTTTTATAAACAACATTTATTAAATATTGTTAATGTTATTATGAATGATGACTACTAATTAGTTTTTAATGTATGTATATAGATTCATTACTTGGTACAGAAGGCTCGAAAAGCAACAACGACTATTAGTGAGGGAGTAGATGAAATGGGATGTATTGTGGCCAACACCATACTCGATTTATGTTGAACGTCTTAAAGTGGTATTAACAGAAGATGAGATTGCTTATCATGGTAACGTCAAGGATTCTAGTCTGTCCATGAGCATCTCATGTCTATCCACGAGCTAGGATGATATTGGTCCTTCTCACACCTATATGGATATTACATATTTGTCCTCGAGTTGGACGAGTTAGGATGATGCTCTAGACCCATCTACAAGTGCTTCAGGTCCTTTCACGAGCGGAGGCTATTATTATATATAGTTACATGTTATTATATGTTATGAGAATTATGAATAAATGCATAATTAATTTAATTTTAATAAAATGTTGTGTTATATTAATGGCAGGTTTAATTTTATTACTTATGATTGAAGATGTTATATGCTGCTTACGTGAATTGTGTTTTGTTGTTGGAAAACTAATTATTTGAATTATGATTTTTTTGGGTAGAGAGTTAATGGCAGAAGAAATTATTCCGGAATAAATCTCTTAGTTAAGTCACAGTTGGCATTTATGACTCTCGAGCCACAGATAAAGAATACGATTATCGAGTTGCAGATGTTATATATCCATCGATCAAGCATGTTAGATCCCTAAATATTTTTCCACCCGTGCTATTTTACCCAAAAAATATTACTATGCTAAGTTCCCAAAAAAAAAAAACTGTCTATCAATTATTAAAACTAATAAATAAATAACATATTTATTCAAATTTTTATACTCGAAAGGGATGAGACAAGTTCAATAACTTTCAATTCATTCAATCTTTATATTAAGATAAATATATTTCATGACAAAAAGGCTTTCGAGTATTTTTATTTCAACAAAATAAGATCATATTTTTGTAATGAACATAAAGAATTAGTGTATCTCCATTACATTAGAGGTCCTCCTCAGAATGTAAACATCTATGGTAGTTAAAAGGGAGATTGTAAAGACAAAGACAAGGGTACTTAATGCAAATTAAATCGTTGGATAAACTTAATCTATTAATTTATAAAGATATTAATTAAACAATGATATGGTGCTTGTGCTCACATGCATTACCCATGTATTAGCCTAATCTAACCAAACAATTTCTCTTAGATATAACAGGACCATGGCTTTCCACTTATCACGAGACCACATTCATCGATGGAATTTGATTGGAGGAGTGCGAAGGCCTTACTCACCATCTGTGTAAAACGTGAAGGAATTTCAACTTTCCTACTTGTACACTCAACTGGGTGGTGACAAAGGCACTGGGAGAAAAAAGAAGCTAAAATTTAGCCGCCGCCGCCCCCGCCCCTGCCATCGTCGATCGTGCTTCATTTTATTATATATACAAATATTAATTTGTGGTCTTAATAAAAAATAAAATAAAATGAATAGCCAGGTTGGGGGGTCATGTTATCATTTGAATCATGGTGTAGATATAACATAACCAAAAAAAAAAAAAAACTACAATTGACCATATTTTCACTGTGCATATACAATTTATTCTTCCCTACAAATACAATAGTATAATTATGTTTTTGCCATTTAAAAAAAAAACAAATTATTTTGATGTTTTTACACTGCTCATTAATCATTAAGGAATTGAACAGAGATGTAAGTGTCTTTTCAATTTGATTTGGCACATATAAATAATCTAATTACCCTCCAGGTTAAAAATTTTAAAATTGACTAACAGGAGTACTTTTTTTTTAATATAGTAAAATACCATATTTACCTTTAGAATTAAAAAAATAATCCATGTGTCTAGTGGCCTTTTGATCTTTTCAGTATAGGTTTTTTGTTACTACTGGTTTCATGCAGGATAATTTTGTCTTCTTATACATGTTAATTATTAGTTAAATGGGAAGAGTTGCCAGTGGATGTCATTCACAAGCTAACAAATGTGAAGCGCGCGTGTATTTTGGGTAACGCGTGTGGTACCTTTCAATAACAGAATATGTTATTTTACTGTATTGTTGGAAGCGTTTTCCGTTCTTTTCTCAATGATGCGACGTGTGTTGGAGGTGGTGGAGCAGTTTCTCGCCAGTGGACCTATATTGTTTTGTTTCCTCTTCTCCTTTGAAAATTACAAGTTAGTTTTTTTTGTTTTTAATATTTTAATTTTAGTTTTTATTTTTTTGATTTTTAATTTTTATTATTAACCATTTTATAAAACTTTTTATTTATTTTTAATTTCATCATCCAATCCTAATTTGTCATATATTATTTTTTTCAATTTGGTTCGTGTTATTTTAATTTTTTATTTGTTTTCAACCTTTTTTTAATTTGGCACGTCTTACATGCTGACGTATCTAATTTATGTGCTAACCACTTTTTATTTTTTTAATTATATTTTATATCTATCCTTAGTCAACTTAATGATTACTAAAAAACCAATACAAAAATATAAAAAAGCCTCTTAAATCACAGTTTATCAAATCTTGATTTTAAAAATAATTTAGTCATTTCAATTTGTTTTTTGGTTAAAGATTTGAAAAGTGTTCTCCGAAGTTAAGAAAAGGAAAATAGTTTTCTTTGAAAAGACTGAAGTGTTTTTTTTAATTGAAAAATTATTTTTTATTGATCAATTTTTTAAAACTTAAATAAACATAAAAAAAATTAGAAAATAGTTTTTAAGAAAATATATGCCAAAAAACAAACCATTGTAGAAAACTTGTAAAACTATTGTGATTATGTAAATGATTGATTATTACTAAAAAAAAACCGAAATAAAAATATAAAAAAGCTATTGAATCCTAATTTAACAAAATCTAATTTTTAAAGTAATTTAATCATTTTAATTTTTTATTTTGTTAAAGATTCAAAAAGTGCTTTCCTCCGTCGCCTAAGAGCTTGTTTGGCTTTGCGGTTAAACCTGTGTTTGACCAAATTTCAAATTTTTTTTGGCTAAAATTGAGTGCGGTCTGTACTTTTTGGATCGTTTTGATGTGCTGATGTCAAAAATAATTTTTAAAAAATAAAAAAAATATTATTAACATGTATTTCGACATGAAAAGCTATTTGAAAAACAACCACTACCATACTTCAAACACACTCTAAAACCAGACAAGGATTAAGCCATCCATCCTTATCTTCTATTTGCCATACTGGAGCTTCAAATTAACCATGTGTCAAACATGCTCATGAATTGCAGCCACCTCTAGACTATATATTGGACAAATTAAGGGTCACCAGTAGTGATTAGAAAATAACCAAATCAAGTGTTAGCTGAACTAATTAATTTCTAGATTTGTTTATTAATTTGAGTTTTATAAAACTCAGGATTATTGAAAGTTTGTATAATTATTAACTTCAAGATTCGTGAAATTAATCGAGATACGCGCAAACTAACCGGACATCCATGTTAATAAAAAAAATAACTAAATTAACCGGTGAAGATGGCAAGTCACACCAACATGCCAAATCTTTAAATCTTGTAACCAGTAAGCTTAATTATAAAAGGTTATTAATCTAATTCAATTTGTAAGCAATCCCTTTGTTTTATCACTGTGAACTGAAATATGAAACATCCATCGCAATCACTCTCAAGTTGAAATTAACTTCTTCTCCTTTGTTTGTATAACTAATTGGTCCTTTTTCAAGGAAAATTGCTGGAATAAGCATATGGTATTTGCATATTTGATTTGCTTGACTATGGCATGATCTACATATAAAATACATCTTCCCATAAATAATAGCAATAGGATCCATGCACTCGGTCAACGTTGTTGTTCTTACTCGTCTTCTCTCTGGGATCCTTCTTTAATTTATGGTCTTTGTTTTTGGGGAGTGGCAACGGCCAGTTCTCTTGAGTGAATGGCTAGACGAGGAGGGAATCCTGGAAGTTGCGAATCTCTGCTGCATGGCTTTCAAAGGTTGATTCCCAGGCTGGTTCATCAACACTTGGCCTCAGACAGCAGAGATTCGGCCCAAATAATGTGCCAAATGCCAAGGCCAAGTATAAAGACGCGTGCGTGCCTTCAATAACAGAAGATGAAATTTCTTACGCCACAAGGCTAGCTAGAATCTTTCCTTTTTTCTTCTCTTGAACCTTTTGTATCCCATCCTTTTTAATATTTTAGATGGCCTTCAGTGGTTGCTATGTGATGCTATATTTGTACAAGTTCAATATATTGGCGTAAGCCTCGCTATAAAATTGCCTTTGTTCTTCATACGCTCTTCGACAACTTTGGGTACATTGCCTTGCGCTCAGGCAATTTTCAGTACTCATTTGTAAGATTCTTTCTGGTCCCGTACGCGTTTAATTTTTCCTGGGAAAAGTGGTTGCAGGAGGGAAAAAATAAAACATACAGTGTGAATCCAAGAATGAAGAAACCAATGAAAAACACGTTCTCTTCATGGAATTGGTAATTGGGAGGTTGTGTGGCTCTGCCATTGTAATTAAAAGGTTCAGGTTTAGTTGGAGGACAACTGCTTTTATAATGTGCAGCCCAAAATCATCTGTAGATAAGTAAGCACAGTAGAAACTTACTCATAGACATAATCGAAGTACAGATTCATAATTGTCTTCATCATTACATGCCGCAAATCGCACATAGTATGCGATGATAATCTCCAGTTGGGGTCTTGGAGAAATCTCACCATGCACAAAGGGGATAAACAAACAGAAGGAAAAACTTTAAAACCTGTCCGATAGCTAGCATATCAGGCTTATATCTTTCTCACAGTTGCCACCACTTTCGTTTCTCCATTTTCTTGAGAAATTCATTTGCCAATGATGCATAGTCTTCTGATCTACCTTCCAGCTCTTCAGTGTCATTGCTGATTTTCTTATATAAATATAAAACATTTAGCAGTTGGTCAAGATAGGCCTTTCGTGTATATAACAATTTAGAAAGCAATGCATGGTAAATTGTCTAGGAACATATGAAGGCTGAAGAAATCCAAAAATAGCCAATTTGACTTGGGGCATCTGGAGAAAGTTTGATCAAAGAAAATACGATAAAAATGAAACGTGAGGAAATTCAATTGTGAAAATTAAAGGTATTTTCTCTTCTTTTTTTTTGTTAAAATCTTACCTCCAGCTTCTCCTGCCTTTGGACCCGCTTGTTTCGTGCACTAGCAGCCGGAGAAGAGGCGTCCTAAAATCATTTACCAAACCAAAAAAACACAATCAATTCAAACTATTGATGTTGGCCTTACCAATGAAAGAAGAGTTCGTCAAAATAAACCAACATGCAACGTTACCTTGGATTTTCTGTACTTAGCTACGATTTCCTTAAGGTTCCTACTACTTCTGGGCTTTGTTTCTCCACCAGAACCTAGTAAAATCTCCCTGTCCGTTCTCTTCTCTGCAATGCAAAATTAGAGGTGAATTGTTCAATAATCCATGCAAGCAAACGCACAAGAAACTCAGATTTACCTCTCGCTTTATTTTGAACTTCGTTGGATGATTTGGTTGCCATGAGCAAGTTCATGTGTTTCCGTATCAGTTACGATAAAGGAAACACTTGAACTGAGAGAGAATGATGAAGATGACATTTTTTGTGTATTTTAAATTGTAATGAGCTCCACATACCTATATTAAGCTCCACCCTAATTAGCAACGTTTTATGCTCCACAGGCCTATATTAAGCTCCCCAGCTTCCTGAACCTCTAATAGAATGAAAATGGCCAATTTGAGCCATTTTTAGCTCTGAACTTTTATTATCAGCACCAGGAATCCTGCATGTGCAACAGCCTTTTAGTAACACAGCCAAAAGCATGATTTCGTGAAGTAAATCCAAAGGAAACTGATGCCATCCATTTGAACCTGCTTGTCCTACTGCAAGTGTCACGGAAAACAACATATAAAGAGGCCAGAATTGTAGAAACAGCACAAATAGCAAACGTCTTACATGTAGCATTCTTGCTGGTTTGGGAATTGGAGTAATATCCACACTGTGGTCGGTCTACCTTTCCCCCTTTAAAACCTCTGACAATGTCACCAAGAATCCCAGATTTAGTACCCTGCAACAACATAGATAAGTTACTTGTACTGCTGGAAACATATGCCGCAGTAAAAATAATAAATTTAAAATCTTTTAGGAGTATTAAAAATACATAGAATGTTTATCGAAGTTTATTTGAAGATCAAATATTTTTTTCAGCTTTAAATATTTGCTTTAAAATTGAGTTGTTATAAATTATAAGTTGTCAAAGTATCCGATCTCTAATAATAATCTACATGAACTTGGGTGAAAAATCTCTTAAATCCTTTTAGAAGAGACACATAGAATATTAGCTTTTTTGTATTTTAGGTGTTTCTGTACTGTATTATACTCACCTTGAAAAATAAAAGGTATAAATTTCTATTTATAGAAAAATTTAAAAACCTTATAAATAGTAAAATGTCAATTTACCCCTTAAATTTATTAAATTAAGTCTTTACTTACTTGATTGTTTTTAGATCTAAAATTATAATTCTCTGTATTAATAACATTCTAGTTCTTAAATTTTTAAATTTATTTACATTAAAATCACACTTGATTAATCATCTCATTTTAATTTTTTATCAATAGTTCTTATGTATGTGACCTATTAGGTTTCCTAATAAATTAGCCCAAATATAAATTACAATCCTAAATAAAATAAGATGAAACAAATTAAATAATTTAGTTTATTATCAATTCAACAATTGATTAGTTTATATTTGAATATCAAGTACAATATCTAGTAATTTATCACGATACCCCCAAATATTAAGAAAGTTATAAGTGGTTTGATTTAACTTTTTAGTGACCAGTTTTTCAATATAATTATTATCCCATCACCATGAATATTATGATTTAAACATTATAGCATGGAGTATGTATGCTTTGTTAAATTATGTTAGTTATTAACATTATAATTATTGATTCTTTGAATAAGATTTTGAAACTCTTTTTAAATTTTATTCCACATTAATAAAAAATTTCACAATCAATATTATTTGAAAACAAATGAAATATTTTTTTCTAATTTATATAAGATGATAAATGCTATTTTAATTACTCAAATATCTTCATATAGTTTATCTTATATCTAATATCTATCTATTTATTATCATTTATTAGAATAATAAATAACTATTTATTATCATTTATTAGCTATTTTAATTACTCAAATATCTTCATATAGTTTATTTTATATCTAATATCTATCTATTTATTATCATTTATTAGAATAATAAATAACTATTTATTATCATTTATTAGAATAACGTGTGGTCAATATTCTTGCTTGGTTTGGGCCTGCATTGAACGACACTTGATGTATTTATGCTAGTTGGCCGAAGATGGTTTCCTTTTTATCTTAAAGCCATCACATTTTCGTTAAAAAAAGAAGTATATGGGCTAGTTATAAAGTTGGGCCCACGTAGTTTTAAAATAACGAGGAATAAGTTTTCGGTAAGAGGGGTAGTCTTGTGTGTAAGCATAGCATTTCTGGTCGAACTCGCCCAACTCAACAAAGAATAACCGAACCTGACAGACACACCTTTTTCCTTTTGGGTCCTGGATTAGTTAGTACAGGTGTAGGTCCCTGAGTGGTGACTTGTCCCCCTTGAATCTTGATGTTGTGGCATTGGATTAGAGTGTGTTTGGTATTGCGGTTGCTGTTGTGGTTGTGATTTGAAAAAAGTTGTTTTATAAAAAGTACTTTTAGTTGAGGTTGGTTTGAAAAAATAGGTGTTTGATTAAAACTGTGGTTGAAATTGAGGTTGAAGAAAAAGTAGTTTAATGTGTTTGGTTAAAAAAATGCTTTTCAAATTGAGGTTATAAAATAATTAAAAATATTTTTAATTTAAATATTGTAGATTTAACTACTATTATTATATCATGAAATAAATAATATTGATATCAAAATTTATTTATTATTCCATTAAACTACATGCAATGTCATCACATACGAAATCTATCCAACAATGACTATATTTTTCATGGTTTCTTAAGTACGCAACAACAAAAACTGAATTTTTTGTTACGTCATCAAGCGATATCCTTCTAATTTAATGAATAAAACAAAATAAAAATAAAAACTGAATTTTTTTAACTGGGTCGGACCCGGCAAGAACATAATTGGAATTGCGATCAAATTTCACAAATGCTATGTCATCATGCGATATCCTTCTAATTTATATAGTATTATTAAATAATATTAAATACTAGTTTTTCAAGTAAAACTCAATTTTTTTTAAAAAAATTACAATTTCATTACGTCCAAAATTTATTTGACAAGAACTATAGTTTTCATGATTTTTTGAGCGTACAATAAAATTAGGTAACATATTATCAGGAATAAAATTGAGATTACAGTATGAGTAAATTTAATTCACTTTAAACTAATTTTTTTAAAAAAACAAAAAAAAATTAGAAGTTCATGTTCACGTGAACAGTGCGAGTGAAATAAATTAATTGCACTGGTTTTTCAAAAAAAAAACAACAACTGTTCACGTGAACAGTGCAACAATGGAGCATGGCTCCACTGTTCACTTAACAGTATGACTCTACTGTTAAGAGGAAATCACAACGAGCAGCTGCTTCTCCAAACCTGTGGTGCAACAGGTAAAATTAATGGATCCCACCAATAAAAATCACTTTTTCCTCTGTTACCAAACATTTAAATATGTAGTTGCGGATAAACCTCACCCGTAACTACGTTACCAAACAGCATCTTAGTATAGACCCCCCATAGCTTCAGTGACATTGGCGGCTTTAAGGTATGCCTAACTTCGTTCCAATTGATACGATTTTCATCATTCATGTCATAGATGACATCACGCAAAGGATGACACTCTTCGATGGCTATGGCCTGCGTCTCGGTGAACTGGAAATATAAAAACTAAATGGAAAAAAAGAAGAAGAAAAAAGACCACTACTAATGTTTTATATAATTCAACTTAGTAGTCATTTTCGCATATTTTAAAACGTAGTTTCGTCGTTTCTATCTCATTTGTCTCTTACTGATAAGATCATAAGAGCAAGAACGTCACAGATTTTAGTACCAAATAAAAAAGAAAACACATCTTAGGTGTCTCTCTTCGCTTTATATTTTCCAACCATGTCAATCCCTAAAAACAGAGGTGTGCATGTCAAACAAGTTTGATATACTGTTGTTAATGGCTTGATTCCATTAATCTTCATGTTGTTCCTAAATTAATTAATTACTTTTTTTAAACTGTTTTAGCAGATGAGGTTGAGCAAAATCCAAGGAGCTCGTATTTTAATTTACCGCCGTTGGATGTTTCCGTCGCCTTCCCTCAAGCAACTCCAGTTTCCACATTTCCTCCTAACGGTAAGAGCATCAATAGTTTTTTTTTTTAATAAAATAAAATTATGATCTATTGAGAGAAATTTAGGCCATTTTCGACACTCGCTAATCAATGAATATGCTGTTGTTATTTTAAAATAAAACAGTTTCAGATTACTATCAATTCAGTGATTTATTAACCGTGGAGGATCAGGCACTCAGGATGAGAGTGAGGGAGTGCATGGAGAAGGAAATAGCTCCGATGATGACAGAGGTATTATGTTTAGATTTTGGCGGGAAAAAAAACTATGTATAATTTATTTATTTATTTTATTGCTTTACAGTATTGGGAGAAGGCGAAGTTCCCGTTTCATGCTATTCCGAAGCTCGGTGCCTTGGGTATAGCTGGGGGAACGATCAAGGTAACTTTGTATTTTGTTCAAGTTGAATTGGGAAATTGGATGATTAACTGACTTGAAATCTCAGGGTTATGGGTGCCCTGGTCTTTCCATCACTGCAAGTGCCATCGCGATGGCAGAAGTTGCTAGAGTTGACGCGAGCTGTTCGACTTTTATTTTGGTGCATTCTCTGGCAATGCTCACCATAGGTGAGATCTTGGTTTAACTGTCTTTCCTTTTGAGACATGCTAATTCCTGGATTTAGTTACAAAACAAGATGCTGCTAACTAATGAGTTCTGACCTTTTGCATGGATTGTGAAGAACAGCATTGTGTGGTTCAGAGGAACAGAAGCTGAAATATTTACATTCTTTGGCACAGTTCAGCGCCGTAGCTTGTTGGGTAAGTGGCTTCTTTTGGCACTCGGCCACTACATGTGTCTGATACGTATTTATGCTAGATTCAAGTTATTTTATGGTGTCCTGATCACTAGGCTTTGACCGAGCCTGACTATGGAAGTGATGCAAGTGGTCTGAAAACAACAGCAATAAAGGTCTGACATCCTGACCTCTTCTATGTTATTTTTACGTTGCTATTCTTCATGCCGTTCTGCTGAATTTCTTGCTATGTCTTGCTTTTGCTCTCATTCTGGGATTTTCAGGTGGAAGGAGGTTGGATGCTCGAGGGCAAAAAACGCTGGATAGGAAACAGTACCTTTGCAGATTTGCTTGTTGTATTCGCTCGCAATACCACTACTAATCAGATTAACGGGTATGATTCTCTCTATCTATGACTAGTGTGGTGAGTCTTGTCGACATTATGCTGATCTCTGAGATTTGTAATTATAGAAACTAGATGTCTGTGATAAAACGCTACACTTTAGTCATTGTCTATCAAGTTTGTTCTGTATTTTGGTGGATAGTTACACAGGAACACAAAGAAAGTAGTCTGTTGTGCATCTATAAGATATGTGAAATGGTATCCTAATGATTACCGGTTCCATCATTCTCTGAGCCCAAAACCAGTGACTCCCATCAATCAAATGCACTGAGACTGTTTGTGCATAACCAAACCTCGCACAAGACTTCCTTTCTCATGGCCCCTAAGTGAATCAAGCAAACTGGACATCTGATAAGGGTGTGTGCTTGATCCCATCTGAAGCCATATAAATGATTGTTGGCTCTAAATGCTCACCAACATCTCTCAGTAATTCTTAACAAGATTGAGGAAACTATCAAGGCTCAAATCTATAGTACAACTGTACTTGTATGTAGTATTGCATGCCAAATGCTTGAGTGTTTAGAGATGAGTACATTTGAAACAAGCTACTTTATGAGTACTTTTTGGGCATCCTGGCATGCTTTTGCATGAGTTTTCCAACACATGGGTGAGCTGGAAATGAGAAGAGAAGGCTAATTTTATTTACTAGCTAAAATAAGGTTCAGTAAGTGACTCTCCTAGAAAGGTCTCACTCCTTCATTCTCAATTTCTGACTTTCATGCCCATTATTGTGCATTTTATAGGTGTCTTTTTTCTCTAGTTTTGTTCATAACACTACACTCGACAGTTTTTCATTGTGCATTGTCTTTTTACATGTATTGCCCTCTCTTTTTTTTCCTGTTTCAGATTTATACTAAAGAAGGACGCTCCTGGATTAACTGTTACAAAAATTGAAAATAAAATTGGTCTGCGCATCGTACAAAATGGAGATATTGTCATGAAAAGAGTTTTTGTTCCTGATGAGGACAGGTTGCCTGGTGTCAACTCTTTTCAAGATACAAATAAGGTACAGCAGTAACAAGTTCTTTCTGAGAAACCTGCCCATAATCATTAGTGTCAGTCTTGCTATGACTTTCTGGATAATCAACTATGCAGTGGTAGTCCGCAAATCTTTAGTTTTAGGAAATACCAAGTAATCTATTTGTGTTGCCAAAAGATAGTGAAATGGAACTCCAGTGTTATGTTGCAAATCTGAAACTTCAGTATTTATCTGGAGTGCAACAGTATGCCAACCAAGAGTTATTAATGCCGTAGAACATTACCACTGGGGCTGCCTTAGCCTTGGGATCAATTCCCATCATATCAAACTTTAGAAGTTCACATAATTGTTTGCAAAGTTGTTGTCGCCTACGTGATTCTGTTGAGATTTAGTAAGTCAATTGGAGAACACAAAATTAATGAAATGTCTAGTGGATGAGAGAAACAGATCAAACTATTCAAAATTTATGAGAATTATATTATGATCTTTGTATTCTACCCTATCTTCTTAAGCAAATGAAGCAAGAGTAAAATATACTTTCTAAGTTTATCCAGACAATGTTTTTCTGCATTTTACTTGACTTCTGTAATTTGGTAGGATGTTTTTAGTTGAATATGCTTCAAAACTTGTTATAATTTGCAGCGGTTTTTGGTGTGTTTGCTCTACACCCATTCTACTGAGCTTTTCATAACATTACCAAGGAAAATACATCTCTTCCTTTTACTCTTTGGCAGTTGATTTTCAAGCTCTTTAAAACTCAATTAAATAAACAAAGGAAAAAAAAATCTTTATAATTTTATTTGGACCATGTTTTTCTGCATTTTAGTTGGTTCATGGCTTTTAGGACCTTTTAAGTTTAAATGCGCTTCTGAGATTGTTATAATTTGCCAGTGTTTGAACTTCTACTCTGTTCCCTTTACTGAGTGTTTTGTAACATTGCCAACATAAGAAAGCTACATCTTTTCCTTTTACCCCTGGGGGTTGCCTTTTAATTAGTCAGGTCCTTTTTACCTTGTTGAGAGTTTTAATGAGCGTGAAAATCAATACACAATTACTCATCAGTTCACCTATAGTATTGATTCGCAGAAGGGCCTGGTAAATCTTGCTTGTTGTGAACTTTTTACACAGCTGAATTTTTCTGTTCTTATTCCATTTTGTTCTATATGATCTCATCTTTATGAGTTTGAGATTTCCAAGCTCCTTGCTGAGTACTGCTAAGTAAAATTAGGTTCTAGCTGTTTCGCGTGTAATGGTTGCCTGGCAACCTATTGGCATATCAATGGGGGTCTATGACATGTGTCACAGGTAATCACTTTATATCCTGATTCTCCTGAGTACCTTTATTGTAACTTCCCACATTACTTATACTGACTCTTAAATGATTCTAAGGTATCTAAAGGAAAGGAAACAATTTGGAGCACCATTGGCAGCTTTCCAAATCAATCAACAGAAACTTGTTCACATGCTTGGTAATGTCCAAGCAATGGTACTAGTTGGTTGGCGTCTTTGCAAGTTGTATGAAAAGGAAAAAATGACCCCAGGTCAAGCTAGCTTGGCAAAGGTATGATTGACCGATTCATTTCTGTGATATATTTAGTGATAAAGGATTGTGCTTTCCAGCCATGATGCATTGATGTTGTTTTACATCTTCAGGCATGGATCAGTTTGAAGGCAAGGGAAACTGCTAGTATTGGGAGGGAGTTACTTGGTGGCAATGGAATTTTGGCTGATTTTCTAGTTGCCAAGGTTTTCATGCTAAACTCCTTACTGAGAAGTTTACTCTTGGACACATGACTGACACATTTAGATCAGATGAAAATGGAATTTTTCAATACCAAAAGCCATGCCTGAGGTCTTTTGACATGCAAAGATTAAAAACTTGATTCAGCTTTGTTTTCATTTACCACTCATTGCACCAACTGGTGAATGGCTTCTTCATTGATCACTGTTCTTAGATGTGAAGAATCTGTTTTCTTTAATTTTCCAACATGCTTTGCTGTTGTACATATCATTCACCCTCCTGTATTTGGGATCACATTGCAGGCACTATGTGATTTAGAACCCATTTACACATATGAAGGCACCTATGACATCAACAGCTTGATAACAGGCAGGGAAATCACTGGTCTTGCCAGTTTTAAGCCAGCAATGTTGAGCAAGCGAAGTCGCATGTAGCAGTGTAAACTTTCACGTGCCATCTGGATGTGATTTACTACTTTTTCTGCTGTGTCGGGGAAGCTGCTTTGATAACCTCATACTTCTCGTTCCATGCACATCGATTTCTTGAATCTTATTTGGGGGAGGGGGGGGGGTAATATATTTAGCTCATGTACAGACACTGGTTTGGGAGCTTTGAAATAAAAAGTTACACGTCCTCAGCAGTCTTTTCTTCCTGCTCATCCTTTCTTAGGCATCATTTACATGATTTGCTAAATCCAAATCAAATGGTGGAGAAAACTTGGAATTGGATCCCAATTTGAGTGGGTTTTTCATCTTCCTTATTTACACATCTTCTTAATGTTATATTGTAATTATTCTTACCCATTTATGGGCCTGCATCTACATGGAAACCAGCCCCTGCTCTAGGCTTAAACGTAGGTTGTTACTTCTCAGGTTTCAAGTTAACCTTGCTGAATTGTGACAGATGTCTTTGTTAAACCTCCATTAAGTAAAGCAGATGCTACTGGAAGATACTGCGAAATTCATTGGGTGCTTGCTGGCCAACTGAATCTGCGTATTATTTGGTGAAGAACATGAGTATTTTTCTGGCCCAGAGCTTTCGAAGCAAATGCGTTAAGCCATTAACTCCTGTCAAACTGAAGATTCCAGCAGGCTCAACCCCAAGCTAGTAGGTTTAAGTGAAGTTTTCAGTAAATATTTTTCAGGTGGAGAATGTATTCCCCTAACCAATTCTCTCTATGCGGAATTACTAACATAAAGGCTGACATGCCTTCATGATATATAAAGATATGGTTTTGTGATTCCTGCAAATGCCGTTGACTATAGCATGAATAAGACGATCACAGGTGGCAAGTGATAACATCCCTGATATGGACACTTCACACACAGGAAAAACAAGTTTGCAAGAACATGTGTAAACCAATCCTAGTTCATAAAAATATGCATCAAAGAAATTCAAATAAATTGCATGAATATAGCAAACTAGATTAAAAAAAAAAAAACTATAACAATTAAAAAATTAAAGTTGCTAGAAACCTTTTAAACAAATAAACTTTTTAAAAGATTTATTCTAAAAGAAGTTGAGCATGTATCAAATACACATGACAAGTTTTTTCAAGACTATATCAAACAAATAACGAGCATGAAAAAAACAAACATGATAGTATAGGCACAAGAACAAACCAAACAAAAAACATGCTAATTTTTTTATGATTTATTCTTTGAATTTTTTAATATAAAACACATCAAAATGCCTACATACCGGTATTTTTTTGACAAAAAAAAAATTACAACATGCAGCAGAATACAGGTTAGATAGCTAGTGTGTGTGTATTACGTAAGCAACCCTTCAGATATTCTGTTCTCCACAGCGATTGATTGATTGATTGATGAGAGCATAGGGATGGGAGGGAATTTGTAAACCAAAGAAAGAAAACAGTCATCTTGCTAACGGACCCTGGGCTGTTCAAACCCTAAACAAGAAACGAAGCCCATGGGCCTCTCTTACCAACCCTAAACACGCATTCCTGTCATCGATGAATCTTTCTCCACACTCAATTTGCTTCCCGATCGCCATTCTTTTTCTCTCAGGTTACGCAGTCAATTCCTTAGCTGCACTTGCTTGATAATCAATCAAATCTGTTGTGGTCATTTTTACGTGCCCAATCTTTTTGTGTATCATAATTATGGATACCTGAATTTCATAATTTTAGGTTTTATTCTTATTTTTAAAAAAAGAAAATTGAATTACTGTTTTATAGGGCTCTGTTGGTTTTGTAATCTTGGATTAGAAATAAAAAGAAATCCTAAAGGTATTTGTTGATCAATCAATTTCATTTCTTAAGATTAAACTCGTTGCTGATTTGTGTCTGTTTGATCTCTTTCTTTTAAGAAAGGTAACAAGCCATGGCGGGTGGTAATTTCGTGCACAGGGTCTTATCTTATGTTGTGAATGAGCTTGTCGTCAATGGTCTTGCTAACAGGTATTCTTGATTCTATTGATTTCTATCCGCCTTTGATTTTTTTGCTCAACTGATATGTAACAGTGAATATTTTAATTCTTGAACAATCTTTTTGTGATTTTGTTTTAATTAAGCTTTTTTCTCTGACCATTGGAGTTGAATAGGTTCCTTATGCTTCATTCAGTTGAAGCATACGAGCGTTGATAATTCTGTCTGCAGTGCAACTTGTTATGTGCTGTGGCTATTGAAGTTGGACAAAATTTTATTTCTGGGGCTATTTTTGTTTGCGTATAATATTAGTTCTTTTTTCCTTGCTTTGAATCATGAAGAGATTGTTGGTTCATTTGACTGGATTGATGTTTTGATTAGAACTTCTTTTTAAGGTTGTTGCAGTTAATGCAATCCTCTCTGGTTTGATTTTTGAAGCAATGGACGTTTTTTGTGTAATATGCTGTTAAATGTTAGTGTTGTAAATAATTTCCACATGAGCATTTTAGTTAATTAACTGTTAAGTGCTTAACGTAACCCAGGAAGATGGAGTTTGAAATAGCGAACTCGATGGAGGACTTAGATGATAGAGTTTAAGACGCATGCTATGTTATTTATTTTGGAGAACACACTTTATCGAATTCAGAAAACACTCTCTGACAAACATATATGTTCTTGTTCTCTCTAAAAACACCTTCCTAAATTCAAATCCAGTTCCATAGGGCTTTGCTGGTGCTGTAGAGAAGCACAAATATTTTTGAGAGAGAGTGTTGACCAACTTGGAGAAAGCGTACAGGGAAAAATTCCAAGTCCAGAATAAATAACTTGGTGTATTAGATGCATGTTAAACTCTATTTATCATGTAAATGTCCTAGATCAAGTCGGCTCTTTCATCTATTTATCATGTAAATGTCCTAGATCAAGTCGGCTCTTTCATACTTATTCTTATTGGGCTAGGCTCAACCATTTACCGATTGGTTACAACTAAAATGCCTATGTGGATATTATTTTACAACATGTAGCTTAGAAATTGTGAAAATATTTTATCACAAAGGGAAATTTTGTACTTTTCTTGTATTTTTGTGGCACTTCTTCTATATTTGAGTTCTCTCTATGTTGATATGTGTTCTTCATTCTTTGGTCTTGTGTTCTTTTTCTTTTTTTTATCCATCATCTTGTTTAGTGAGCTTCTGGTTACATGCTATTAGTCAAAGATTGTAAGGCAGGCTTTAATGACTTGTGGAATTCATATGTTAAAAGCTTCTCTGATAGGCTGCCGGGATTGATCTCATTCCTTAACCGTTTACTCCCTGAAGCGAAACGGTGTCAAATCTTCTAAATTATTGTGTCTGCAGTGCAGTGCAACTTCTGAAGTTTGAGAAAACTCCACGACTGAGCATTTATTTATTTGTTTGTTTATATTTCATTCAATACTCTTTTTCTTTCATAAAGGAATAAAAACCTGATTCATTTATAGAAATGAAGCTACGGGGCTGTGTTATTCTATCAATATAACTTTCTGTATTATTATTATTTTTATTATTATTATTTACTCATCTGATTTGGGTGAGTTGATCGAACAAAAAAGAGCTTGGGTTGTGGATCTGTGGTTTGTGAATATGAGTTCTTGATGAATATCAAAGATAGGATGATGTCGGTACGCCTAGGTGATAGGTGCTGGATTAACAGTTCATGTCTTTTTTGTTCCTTTTATCATTGCTGATAGTACTTTCTGGCTTGAAAGACTCAGTTATTGCTTGATGATCTTAACCTTCTCCTTTTTTACCTTTGATTCTGAACATTGTAGAGGTTTTAACCTTTTCATTATTGACCCTTTAATTTTGATTTTTCTTATGTGGTTGCAGTCCTGCATTCCAGAGATTTGCAGTGAGGACATCGAGGAGGATTGATGATATTTCAAACATCGGTATGTTTCTATTACATTTTGTGGTTTGGACTAGCAATTGCAGGCTCTATTTGCTATTACCCTGACGGTGACTGATGTTTTGTTATGCAGCGGCAAAGAAGAAGCAAGAACTTGCTGAGCAGATGAAAGACCTCTCCAAGAATATTGACGTGAGATGCTATCTAATATTTTTAATATAATATAAGATAAGCTGGTATCTTCGGTGGCTTGCTGCTGATTGTGTGTGTATGTTATGTTTTGTACAGTCTTTTAAGAACCAGCAGTAGGGTGGAAGTGGATTTTTAGATGGCAGCGGATGTGTGACTGTATGGTGCTGTTTCTGTTCCCATTGCTCTCAAGTGTCCATGGAAATGGCGATACGAACCAGTTTTGTTATTAGCGGATGGTGCTGCTTATGAAATGAACTCTTGGTTTATCCTTCCAACTTTGTATAAAAGCCATCTATTGCAGTGGTAACGTGAAGGATTCATTCTTAAAAAAATGATGTGGGAATTGTAAAGCCATCATTTTATCTCTTATCTTCTACTGTTTTGTGTGTTGAGAAACCAAATATTCTCTTGATGTGTAAAATGATGTATCAATAATGTCCAAGAGGGCCTTGCCTACTAGGATAGAATTAATAGAAAAAAGAGAGGATGTTATCGAAGTTTGCAGATAGAATCAGACTTTCATTTTAATATTAATTTTAATTAAAAGGAAGAAAAAATTGAGGATGTGTTGGATTATGTAGTATGTTTAGATGGGTACGTACAATGGATCGTATAATGTAATTGTTGGAGTGGATCGTTATAAGCTTCCTGTTAAAAAAAACAAACCATGCATTGAACATATTACAAGATTGAGAGTATTCATGTAGATTTAGCTTGAACACTTTCCAGTAAAAAAATATATATTTTTTTAAAAATAAATATTTTTCAGTCAAAAAAAATTTAGCTTGATTTTCAGGAAAGTATTTTCCTGGAAAATTTAGACGGAAAACACTTTTCGGAAGTTGCGAAAAATTTAAAAATATCATATTATTTGTTAATTATATCAAATTTGATTCTCAAACTTTTGATTGCTATATATATTTTGTTTTGAATATTTATTTTTCAATTTCATCTTTTAAAATTTAATTTTTATATTAACTTTGGTTCTTATTTTTATAATTGTTATTTGTTTTTTCCTTATCATTTTTTTATTGAAATTTTTTATGTATCAAATTTGATCATTATTCTTTTGATTGTTACTTATTTTATTTGAAATAATTTATGAAATGTTAATTATTATTATTTTAATTTCTTCATTTTTTATTTTTTATTTTTTTAGATTTGATCTCTATTATTTTGATTATTATTTATTTTATTTGAGATAATTTATGAAATTATATTTTTTTT
>Ga0325402_1000689_pt1 | contig 25031 bp, 16 predicted proteins | sample PopdelMetagenome_22_FD_207212 | JGI IMG/M metagenome (GOLD analysis project Ga0325402, IMG submission 207212) | Populus deltoides microbial communities from Bellville, Georgia, United States - Xylem-PdKOR-R3 | ecosystem: Host-associated > Plants > Phyllosphere > Stem > Wood/Secondary xylem...
AACGGTGTTCGTAATTTTGGTTTTATATTAAAATTTAAATAATTATTTTTTAATTAGCAACGGAAAATCCGTTGCTAAATTCAACGTAAATTTTGCAACGGATAATCCGTTGCTAAATTCCGTTGCTAATATTAAAAAACTAATATATATGTAATCCGTTGCAAATCCGTTACTGAATTTAGCAACGGAATTATCCGTTGCTAAATTCAGATGCTAATACCCCCTTTTTTTAGTAGTGTTCTCTGTCCGAGCAGCGGGTACAGTGGGTGGTTCCGAATGACAAGAATTACAACTTCACTGCATTCGGGCTCTTCCAAGAGGAGCATAAAGGTCAACTCAAGTTGGCTCAAGATTGGATCGAGAAAACCTCTCAGTCATGCTCAGCAGTAGCCGTTCTTTTGGCCACCGTTGTCTTTGCTGCCGCTTACACTATACCTGGAGGTTCTGACGATCGTGGCTTTCCCATTTTCCTTCACAACCATTTCTTCATAGCTTTCACGGTCTTGGATGTTACCGCCTTAGCGAGCTCCTTGACATCAGTTGTGATGTTCCTTTCTATCCTCACCACTCCTTTTGAATGCGAGAAATTCTATCACAATATTCCTCGGAAACTGATATGGGGCTTTACTTTGCTCTTCTTCTCAGTGATGACAACCATGCTTGCTTTTACTTGCACTCTTCTTTTAATCATTCGCTTGAAGAAGCAATGGACCACAGGTCTGATGTCCATGGCTGCTTTCCTTCCCGTGTCAGTATTTGCAGTAATGCAGTTCCCTTTATATGTCGCCTTTATGACTACTAGAAAGGACTTCTATAAGGAAGTCGTGAAGTCTCTACCTTGGATCCACCTCCCTTTCCGCTCCCATTTCAGGCAAGGGAAGGCCAGAAGAAGATGATTGGCATTTTGAAAAAGTACCTGTTCGCTTCAATGTGTGTCTGGAGACCTACCATCGTCTTCAGTTAAGTATTTACTTGTTTTTTCCTTGTAACAAACCCTTCTTTATGGGAGTCAGTCAGGGCCTCTGTCATTTTCTCTTATGATCAGGACACTAAATGAAAATAAAATATTTGTGATCCAATCTGAAGCAGGGCCGAATCATTCTGGCAATGGGAAATTCCATCATTGTTTGTCTTAATCACCATCATTATATATTTAAGGTGTTATGGAAATTTCTCGGCAACCACCACTTAGTTTTTGTTTGGAGAGTTTTCGTGAATTAATAAATCATGCTGTCCCTGTTATCTGACGTGTCACATTCTCTCTCTGTTCTTTTTCTTCTTCCCCAAGTGATAAAGGATTTACCGATACTCCTTTGGCCTTAAAACATTCTCCATTAACATGCTCTAACGATCATAATTACCATCAAAGCATGGATAACAAAATTATCTGAAGCCTTGATTTATTTTTTGTGTTGGAATCGCTACTGCCGTAGAAGTTCGTTACTGCTACCAGTATTTGCTAATTTCAGACGCTCTTTTTACGCTGCGATTGGTGGCTGATTTTCCTCTGCCACCTTTTGAGGTTGATTAAAAATTGCTGCTTTTGTGCTTACCGCTGCTTTTTTTTAAGGCATTATTTTACATTGTAATAGCCATGTTCTTTAAATTGTTTTTTATTTAAAAATATTTTAGAATAATATTTTTTATTTTTTAAAATTTATTTATAATATCAACTCGTTAAAACAATCCAAAAATTAAAAAAAAATATTTTGAAGCAAAAAAAAAAATCAGCTTTTGAATTAAAAAAAATATGGTGTCACCGGAGAAACAAAGACTATCTGCTGCTGCTGCTGCTGTTTTAGCTACTCCTGCTGCTGCGCAAACCTTCTTCTGTTGTAACTTGGAAGCTGTTGTTACGTGAGGAAGCGGCATCTTTGCTGCTGCTTCTCTTCCCATTTTTGTTACACGACGAAATTACAATAATACTCTTAAATTTTTATTTTTATTTTTTTTATAAAAAAAAAACCTCATTCTACGTGGCCTTGGTGTTTTCACTTTTTTTCGAAATGAAAAACTAAATTACCTTTAAAATAAATAAAAAATGATGAAATTTATTTTCAGTTTTTTTTTTATCATGTTTATTTTTATATTTCATTTGAATGAGGGGCAAATTAGTTTTTTAAAAATAAAAATATTATCAAAACACACGCCAGCAAATAAACGCTGGCAACTAGATTCATTTTCATTTGAATGACTCCAATATTTATGATCCATTTTGCTAAATGGTAACTAGATTCATTCTATGAGCATATATAGACCCCCATTAATTGCCACCAAGAGAAAGTTCAATTATGAAGAAGAAAAATGAATTTTTGCTGTGCAGAGACTTTTCCCTAAGCTAGATCTATTTCTAAATCCAATAAACCCACCAATAACTTCAATAAAATTAGTGAATTAGAGGACTCATTTATTTTATTTTCCTTTACGTTGTAATTAATTTTGAAGTCTAAATTTAACAAATCATTTTAGTTATTGTAGCTGTATGTATTTTAGACATCAATGATATTGTGATTATCCAAGTATTTTAAATTATCTTTAGACTAGTATAATTAACTATGTATTAAAAGTCTATACAAGAAGGCCATACAAGAAGAAGAAAAGAGCAGACTCTTCATAAAGGAGATGAAAAAGGGTAGAACCTTTAATTTTAGTCTTTTTCGATAAGTCTTTTATTTTTAGAACTCTATGTCAAAAGTTGTTGTTTTGATTAAAAACAAAATTCTACTCCTTTCAGGGATCAATGCCAAAGATTTTATAAACGACTCGGTCAACACGTCTTCTAAATTAACCCGATTCTTTTTTTGGAACCAGTTAATGTTCAAGGAAACGGGGAGGACGAAAATTGACTTAGCGAAAGTTTTTTTATTTTTCAAATATATTTAGGTGTTGTTTGGTATGGTGGATAATAATGGATATTGCATGATAAATTTTTTTTGTTATTTGGCACACCTTTGAACAGTATAAAAATTAAATTTTGTCATGTTTAATAGTGGAGAAGTTTTTGTCCAACAAGCTAGTTTAATTTCCTGTACAAAGGGGTTAATTTAGTCAATTTTAGTCAATATAATTAAGAATAAAAAAGATTGTTATTATAGTGTTAAAACTTGTTTAGGGGCTGACTCGATTCAATGTATGGATAAAAATAAGTTAATATCATAGTTTTAAAACTTGACTTGGGGTCGAACCAGAGCCAGGCTCAAGTTACGGGTCGAGTGACCATTGACTTGGATCAACATAAGTATAAAAATGATAATTATTATAGTTTTAAAACTCGACTCAAGGATTATTCCATTGACCTGGATCAACATATGGATAAAAATGATTATTATTATATTTCTAAAACTCAACTCGGGAGTCGATCCAGGGTTAGGTCTAAGTCACAGGTTGAGTTGATCATTAACCCCAGTCAACGTAATGATAAAAATGATTATCATCATAGTTTTAAAACTCAACTTGAAAGTCCACAAGGGGCAAGGACTAGGTCACGAGTCGGGTTAACCATTAACCTGGGTCAACATAATAATAAAAATCATTATTTTTATATTTTTATTTATATATATATATATATATATATATATATATATATATATATATATATATGTCCAGCCACTTAAAATGAGCTTCCAAGCCATTATTTGCGCTGAGTTGAGCCATTAACCCACATAATGAATAATATTCCTCGAATATGCCAAGTTCAACCCCAGCGAATCGACCAACATTTAGAATCAATTTTTTTTACCGTCTCAGCCTATTTTTGACTAATTTTCAACCAAGTCAGACCAATTCTTTATTATTTTGATCATTTTGGATTCATCCACAGCCTGTCTTGTCAAATTCAACTCCTAAAAAATAATATAGTTATTCAAATAAAATGACTACAGAAAATACACAAGTACTCATCTTAAAGTTGACCAAAGATAATTATGATAATTGATGTATCAGATTAAAGGCATTTCTTAGCTCACAAGAGTGTATATAGATTATGGGATATGTTATGATGAGCTAGATTCCAAAAACAAAAAAACAAAAGATTCTCTATAAGAGACATATAAACAAGTCCTCAAATCCAATAAAAAAAAAAAGATAAAAAGGCAAGATTATTATTTATCAAGATCATTGTTTTTCTTTGCTATCTCAATACACATATTTTTCTCTATAAATATATCTTCAAAGCTATAATTTATCATTTCCCCCCTCTTTCTCTATGCTTTACCTTTATGGTTTTTTTTAAATAAACTGTTTTTATTGCTTCATCTACATATTTATTTTTTAAGATTCTTTTTAAAAAACTCTTTCCATTTACTTGAATTTTATTGAAACTTTAATATTTTATTTGATATCTTTTAATATAATTTTTATTATTATTCTTTTGATATGCATATGTAGAATTCGCATCAAATTTTGCAGTGTCCAATTTAGAAGATCTAGAGACAAACCCAAAATGAGACTAATAGCCATTCACTAAATGCATACTGTGCAAATTCAATATAACAAACCATGCACATTTTGCAGCTCAACATACACTATGCAAATTAGTGTAACAACCCATGCAACGCACACTGTGCAGCAGCTGTAACAACCAAGTATACAATTCTATTAACAAATTTGTTAGCATGAGTTTAGGCAAATCTGTTAGACAATTAAGCTCTACTTATTCCGCATACCTGCATGAGGAATACAAAAATGAGCTTTTAACAATATTACTCTTTATGGAATCAGAGCATTGATTTTACTTTCTCAACAATTTTCTTCTCTTCCTTCATCTCCACACTTCCAATGCTTGTCAATACCACAATTCTTAACACAAATGAATCTCACAGCACATTGATCACCATCAATGTAGTGGCCCAAACACCAGTAAAACTCACCTCCACAAATTATCTAGCCTGGAAACTTCAGTTCCAGACTCTCTTCATAGGATATGATCTCAATGGATTCATTGATGGATCACATCCCTACCCAGCCACAACTATTCCAGGAACAACTACATCTAATCCAGCACACAATCTGTGGATCAAACAGGATCAATTACTCCTCAATGCCCTCCTTGGTTCTCTGTCACCCACAATCATGTCATTCATTGCTCAAGCACAAACATCAAAGGAAGCATGGACAATATTAGCTAATACATATGCTAAACCATCCCGTGGCAGGATCAAGCAAGTGAAAAGTCAATTCAAACAACTCACAAAAAGATCCATGGGTGTCTCTGAATTCCTACAGACCATCAAAGTCTGAGCTGATGAGCTTGCTATTCTTGGCGCACCAGTTGACATTGAAGACCTCTTAGAAAGAATTCTTGAGGGACTTGGTTCTGAATACACAGAATTGGCCAAGGCAGTCCAAACTCGAGATACTCCAATCTCTTTTGATGAGCTACATGAAAAACTTCTCAACTTTGAAGCATCCATCCACAATACCAACAACACTGTTCAACCTTATTATCCTGCCTCTGCACATCTAGCCAACTGTGTCTCCTCTAGTTCACGTCCCTTGCCACACTCCAACTATTCCTGTAGCAAACACACTGGCTGGCGTCCAACCAACTCATATAATCCTTGGTTTTCCAACCCTTCCCCACCTGGCCCTCACAACTCTCATACCTCTCATAAACCATACCTTGGTTTTTGCCAAATCTGCAGAATCCAAGGTCATACGGCTAAGTATTGTCCCTTTTACAAATTTATACCTATTGCAGCTCCTAACAACAACAATTCAGGACTGCTAAAATCACCCTGGCAGCCAAAAGCGCATTTTGCTACCAATTCCCCTCACAACAATGCATGGCTATTAGACAGTGGTGCATCTCATCATGTTACCTCTGATCTTAACAACTTATCCCTTCATACTCCATACAATGGGCCAGACGACATTATGATTGGTGATGGCACAGGACTTCCAATAACACACACTGGTTCTACCTCTCTTTTCCACTCCAATAAGGAGTTTTCTTTAACTGATGTTCTTTATGTACCCAACATTACCAAAAACTTAATCTCCATTTCTAAATTCTGCATCTCCAACAATGCTTCAATTGAATTCTTACCATTTCTTTTTTTTTTGTCTAGGATCTTCACATAGGAGCAACGCTTCTGAAGGGTAAAACTAAAGATGGTGTATATGAGTGGCCACCATCCACCCCACTGATTGCCTTTTCCAGCATCAAAACCACCTCGTTCAACTGGCATCACCGCTCTTGCCATCCTGCTCTTCCTATTTTAAAACATGTCATCTCTAAACACGCACTCGATTTAGCTTCTTCAAGTATGTTACAATTTTCCTGTAATGCATGTCATTGCAATAAGAGTCACAAACTTTCATTCTCCACGTCCACTATTACATCCACCCGCCCCCTTCAAATCATTTTTTTAGATGTATGGACGTCCCCCATTCTGTCTTCTAATGGATTTAAATATTATATCATCTTTGTTGATCATTTCATAAAATATATCTGGCTTTATCCTTTAACACACAAATCACAAGTAAAAGATGTATTCCTTCGCTTCAAAGCTATCACAGAGAAACACTTCCATCAGCATATCCATACATTGTATTCTGATAATGGTGGAGAATACATTGCGCTAACTAGTCTTCTTGCACTTCATGGTATATCTCACCTCACTACCCTCCTCACACACTTGAACATAATGGTTTCTCTGAACGGAGACACCTTCAAATTATGGAAACCGGCCTCACCCTCCTTTCCCATGATTCCATTCCGTTACAGTTTTGGCCTCATGTTTTTGCTACTGCAGTTTACTTAATTAATAGGATGCCAACACAAACCTTAAATCTATGTGCCCCTTATGAAAAAAGCTTTGGTTCATCTCCTAATTACTCCAAACTCAAGATGTTCGGTTGTCTCTGCTACCCCTGGCTTCATCCTGATACCTTTCACAAATTAGAACCTCGTTGTAAACCATGCATCTTTTTTGGATACTCTTTAACTTAGAGTGCCTCTCTATTATCATCCATCCACGTCCAAAGTTTTTGTTTCACGTCATGTCAAGTTTGTAGAATCCATTTATCCATTTACATCCACACTTTCACAAGATGTACGTCCTGACTCCTCCACTTTTACTACATGGATCCCTTAGCCTATTCCATTCAGCATTATCACTTAAGCACTCATACCACCATCTGCAGTTTTCCTTCACCAACACCTCCACAATAAAGGTCTCTCAGTTTCAACCCCTGTATCTGAAACTTCTCTAGTCACAACATCTAATACTCACACCCAGACACCTTCTCTTCCTCTCACAAATAACCTACACCTTGCTATTTAACCAAATCATCCTATGCAAACAAGAGCCAAGAACAACATTCACAAACCCCTTACAAAACTAAATCTTCATACCATGTTATCCCAACACTCTAATCTTGAACCTACAACCTCGACACAAGCCCTTAAAGATCCTAAATGGCATCAAGCCATGTCAGACAAATTTAATGCTCTTATTCGTAATGGCACTTGGCAACTCATTCCTGCCAACTCCACTCAAAATGTTGTGGGCTACAAATGGATTTTTCGCACTAAAAGACATTCTGATGGTTTTATTGACAGGTACAAAGCTCGTTTGGTCGCTAAAGGCTTTCATCAACGTGCCGGTGTTGATTATTATGATACATTCAATTTGGTCATCAAACCGACCACCATCAGACTTGTGCTTAGCATTGCCATCAGTTCTCGTTGGACACTACGACAACTTGATGTGAATAATGCCTTCCTCCAAGGTGCACTCACTAAACATGTGTATATGCATCAGCCACCAGGCTTCATTGATAAAGACTTCCCTTCCCATGTGTGTAAGCTTCAAAAAGCCATCTATGGCTTAAAACAGGCTCCCTGTACATGGTTTCATGAACTCAGGACTTTTCTTCTTCAGTCAGGGTTCCACAACTCCCATGTTGACACATCCTTATTTGTTCTACACCTTGGCCAACATCTTATCTACGTACTAGTATATGTTGATGATCTCATTATCATTGGAGATGATATCCACTTGGTAAATCGGTTCATTGATCTGATAGCTAACCGATTCTCTCTTAAAGATCTTGGCCAACTGTCTTATTTTCTTGGGATTGAAATTCTTCCCACCAAGCAAGGATTTTTGTTATCTCAGCGTCGTTACTTGCTTGATCTCCTCACTTGCACTCACATGAATGAAGCCAAATCTATCTTCACACCACTCCCATCAGGCACGACACTCTCCTTACATTCTGGCGATGTCTTACCTGATCCCACCGAATTTTGTTCTGTAATGGGAAGCCTATAATATCTCCTCATCACAAGACTTGACATTGCTTATACAGTAAATAAACTCTCCCAGTTTATGCACAAACCAACCACTGACCACTAGGCACTTGTCAAACGTCTCATTTGTTATCTGTGTGGTATTACTGACCATGGCCTTCAACTCTACTGTGATTCTCCTTCATCCCTGCATGCTTTCTCTGATGCATTACATACTTACTCCGATGCTGATTGGGCAGGCGACCCAGATCATTTCTCTTCTACAGGTGCCTATATTATATATCTTGGTAGCAATCCTATCTCCTGGAGCTCCAAAAAGTAGAAAACAGTTGCACGTTCTTCCACTGAGGCAGAATACCGGTCTGTTACCAACACTGCTTCTAAACTCAATTGGGTATCATCTCTACTTTGTGATCTTGGTCTCCCACTACCAAATTGTCCAGTCATTTACTGTGACAATGTAGGTGCTACTCAACTATGCTCCAATCCTGTTTTCCACTCCAGGATGAAACATGTTGCTATAGACTTTCACTTCATACGTGATCAAGTGCAAAAAGGAACTTTACGTGTTGCTCACGTATCCTCCACTGATCAACTTGCTGATCTACTGACTAAATCACTTCCCAGGGTTTGATTTTTGTTTCTTCGTGACAAGATTGGTCTCTCCTACCAAGCTCCATCTTGAGGGGGGATAATAGCCATGCATTAAACACATATTGTGCAAATTCAATATAACAAACCATGCACACTGTGCAGCTCAACATACACTGTGCAAATCAGTGTAACAACCCATGCAATGCACACTGTGCAATAGCTGTAACAACCAAGTGTACAATTCTATTAACAAATCTGTTAGCATAAGTTTAGGCAAATCTGTTAGACAATTAAGCTCTACTTATTCCGCTGTATATATATATACACCTGCATGAGGAATACAAAAATGAGCTTTTAATAATATTACTCTTTAGAGACGAGTACCATCAGGAAATGAAGTGCCATTTATGCATCCTAGTTATCTACCCTAAGCTCTGAAAACTTTTAAAATGAAAGCATATGCATGCAAGAGATTACTGAAATTAACAATATATCAAGCCATTTTGTACTTTTTAATTTGTCAAGCAATATAACCAGCTATTTAGCAGTAAATGCAGCAAATCATAAGGCAAACAGAAAAACTCTTGAGAAAGAGTCTTTAACTCTATAGTTCTTATTCAATCTATAGCTAAATAATTGGGGTCTTAACATTGTATAATTTAAGTTTGCCATAGTTGTCATCACCCATTTTTGGGTTATTCTCCAAATTCACTTTTTGTCTTCCGAAAATCAAAAAAACATATTCGGACTAAAAACAAAAAAAATCAAAAAAATAATAACAGTGAGAAGAGGATATCGGAGTGCCTAAAAAATAGCTAGAAATTGGTTTAGAAGGCTCAAAAATTTAAAGATTAAAATTTTACAGTATATTTTTTACAGATGAAGAGCCTTATTGACAAAAAAAAATTCAATTTGAAGAAGAAAGCTCTAAAAAACAAATATTTATATACTCAATTAAATTTTATTGGAGGTTTAATTGAATTTATGAAGGGTTTGATTGCAAGAAACGTTGATTTTTAAGTCAATTTAGGCTTTAATTGGAAGAAATTAAAGTTTTGAGGTTAAATTAGAATTTTTTAAGAGTTGATTTGGTCAAATCAGGAGCTTAATTAGATAAATAATGAAGTTTTAGGGCCAATTAGGGACTTGATTGAAGAAATCCAAAACCAAGGACCAAAAGGAAAATAGGCGCTAAAATCTAGGGCTTGAATTAAAATTCTTCAGGGGTGAAATTGAAAGTTTGAAGCCAATCAGGGGTGTAATTAGAGATAAGTCACAAATTGAAGGACTAAAGCGTAATTGACAGAAAAGTTACTATTCATATTCCTCTCCAGCGAGGCTGCCCGAGGGGCCTCCTTCCCAAGGCATTGGACGACTCGTTTCTTCCTCAAATTAAATGAAACTTGCACGAAAACGATCCCCTGACACCGGAAGACACGCTAGTGTAAATCGTTCCTGATTGAGGCTATAGAGGTCGTGGCACCGCCCCAAAGTGGCCAACCTGACCAGTCATTTTTCCTACATAAAACAGACAATTCATCATTGCTACTTTGAGCCAATGATTGGGATGCTTTCGGGGTCGAACCAAGGGCTGATATTTTTTACCAGAAGATACAAAGTGTCCCTCTTCCACCGTCTATAAATAGATTTGATCTTGATGCTCCATGGGTGGAGAAAAAGGGGTCCAAAGACAACCAAAAAACCAGCCTCCCTAACCTGGTCTGCTACCTTCACTCTCCCTCTCTCTCGCTCCCTGCTGTTTCAGAGCCGAACCACGCTGCCATTAGCTCGTATGCCTCCATATCCATAAAAGGAAGCCAACACAATCGTTGGTCGACCACTTAGAGCCACCATAGGCCTCCCTCTCCTCTCGATAGCCCGCTCGTTTTCTCTTCCCTCTCTCTCTCTCTGCCACCAGCCTCCACCGCAGCACCACTAAAGAAGCCGCCATCCTCAGCCAGACCAGCAAGGGCGACGCCTCCTCCATGCCAAATAACTCTTCTTTCCCCTCCAATCTCCTTCATCTTCGTCTTCATCTCCTCCTGCATGCAGAACAAATATCGTTTTGCATGCAGGAGGATGGGAGGGGGAAAATAATTCCCCCTTCCTTTTTTAGGTCGGGCCTGTTCGGGCCCAGCCCTAATGTCTGGGCTAGATCCGGCCCATACCAAAGAAGTAGAGAGTAGGTTAAGTCTGGCCCAGCCCACATATTTTATAATATTATGTATTATATATTAAAAAAATTCAAAAAATCTAAAAAATCTTTTCAAAAATTTGTGATTTTCCCGTATATTTTTTTTATCAATTTTTCTTAATATTAGTTTGTATTTTTATACCGTAAATATACAAATTTGGTATTAAAATACCTGGTTTTTGTCAAAAACATTGCAAAAAAAATTATAAAACAAAAAAAAATTGTTTTCATGCATACTATTAAGTCTCTTAAAGATAAGAAAAATCATCACATCGTATTTTAATACAAAAAAAAATCATATTGTTTTTTTTATACATAAAACACAAAAAAAATTCAAAAATATATTTTAGCATGCACTTTGGCTTTAATAAACAAGTTTGTTAGAGCCATGAAAACTAGACCAATATTTCAAAAATTCCAAAAAAAAAATATTTTGTTTTCTTTTAGTACCTCGGATTACGAATTTATACGTAAAATGTATTCCTGATATTAAAAATATAGTTTTTTTATATAGACGTTAGAACAGTTAGATTTTTTTACGCAATAAGATAATGATCTCCTTACCGAGGAGGACTTCTCTTAAATCATAGACAGACTAACAATTAGAAATACAATAACATCTTAGTTTTTTATCAGACAATCAAACAATGCAACTTACTTTAAGTAAGGCGTATTTGGGGTGATAATACCTTCTTTTTATGCAACAAGTCACCGTATCTGATATCTGAGACCAGTTAGGGTTTCTAGTGACCAAAATACTAAGTGGCAATTCGCATTCCATTTTTTCACCGATAAAAAACAAGAATTTCTTATCTCTCTATATTTGCCAGATACCTGGATAAAGTGGAATATTCGCCACGACGCCGTACACGTGCGATAATAGTTGCGCTGACTAAGAAAATAAAAATAACTTAAAATATATATATGAAACTTACGAAAACAGATAAATAGTCAGATGGAAATCCAGATTAGAAATCAATCTGCTCTGCTGATCAAATCACTGATAATTCCTGGAAGTAAGCACTGGAAAGCACGTGCATGTAGTCGGCGAATCGTCAAATGTTACCTCGTCGGGAGGAGCTGGTACTTGGTTCTTTATGGACATGTTCGGAGGGTTTTCAGATGCTGAAGTAGACTTGTCAGCTGTTACTTCTTGCACTTTGGAGTCGTCCGAAAGGGTATTAGATGTAGAAGCAGAATCCTCAGCTGTTAATTCCCGAACTATGGCCTCATGGATCCGTAGACCACCCTTCCAGTTGTTAGTCCACACTTCATACAAGCCAAAATAGAGCTTGTTCTGATTTTTTTCAGCGCTGTTATCCCTTTTAAACTCAACCCGACACTTCTCCGCCGGAAATTCCTTTTTTTCCCGGCCTAACTTTGATAGATCTATTTGTGCGCGCGTATATATGCCCTCCTCTCCTATCCTTGCCATCACATATACAGGATCTTCCCAGCCAAAGGAATTATCTTCATTCATGGATAATATGAAGCTAATTTCATACGCCTTCCCTTTGGTAGCAGTCGTTGAACCAGTTACATCAAGCCAACACACCTCTAGCATCTCTGCAGTAACATCCCCAGAGCTTGCAAAGAGCAAATTAATAGAATCATATTGACATAAACAAAATAGTCTCTACAAAACTACAGCACCACTATTCAGAATCAGCAGATGCACAAAAGGTAGTAACACAGTTCCATCATGATGGTAACTAGTTTAATATAATGATTAAACTATAAAGAAATAAATCAAAAAAACAACAGGAAGAAACTAGCTATAACTAAAAGTATGGCGGGAACCTTGTATATTGATTTTTTTATATATAATGAATACATGCCCGTTCGATGCTCATATTCGCCAAATCTCACTCCAAAGGCCCTCAAAGTTTCAGTCCATATTTTATACTTCTTCCTTCTTAATTTTGGATTTTAGCTATATTATTTTTCCTGATTGGTTGTTTCCTAGTTATTTGAGGTATTTAAACCAATCTTTTCAGATCTTATGGGACTTTTGTTGAATAAACTATAGACTTTTACAACTTTAGTTGTATTTTTGTCTAGCCTTAGGGTTTTATACGTGTGTTAAACTCAAATCCATAGCTTTCTCTGTCTCATTTAATATTTCTAATTTTACTTCTATTAACAAAATACTTGTAACACAACAGCAGAAGCAGATGATGAACCACACCAAAGTTTGTAACACAACACTTCAACATGAAAATAGGCATATTATCCTCACCTTTCAGAAATTTCAGAAATTGTCCAAGCTTGACTTTCTTCCTCCGAAAAGATGCTAAGATGCTTTGGTTTAAATGTTAACGTGGTTTTACCATCAGCGTCCTATAAAACATGTCAAACAATAGAATTTCCAAATTGTCATCATGATCATCACGAACTGATGATTAATTACCATTCATTAGTATTCTCACCTGTGAGAGGGCCGGTTCTGTATCCGTCTCTGGATTTTCATTATTTGAAGATGGTTGTTGAGAGTCGCTACTTGCCTTACAGCTGTTAATATTTGTCGAAATCTTTTTAATATCAAATAACGAAAGGAGCTCTGAATTTAATACACAACTATTGAAAAGTAAATTAAAGTTTAAAAACGTGTGGGATCATTGATCTCTTAGGTTCTAAGTTTATTTTAATGTAAATACTCTCTGCGTGTCTAAAATAAATTGCATAATTAACTTATATTGTTTAATTTCTCATGATATAACTAAACTATACTAAATATAATATATTTCAATATAAATTTATGTTTAAATTATATAAAAGAATTGTGAATAAAAAAGATGTTCTTGTTATAAAATTCAATCCATGTGATTTTATGAGACCCATAAATTATTTAGATATGATTTGAAATCTCTAAGTTATAGTGCAGTGAATATCGCAGATGACAACTACTTTTAGATTATTATATTTGTTGTAGGAAGAGGTTTTGTAAGTCAATGGTGTGTTTGTTTTATAATATGTAAAATAATACCATATTATTTCAGTTTTTATGGAAGAAGATTATTCTTGTCAGTTCAAAAGAACATAGAGTGAGATTAACAAGTTGTGGAATGGGAATAACATTATCCTTAATCACAAATTGTAATTAAAGAGAGAAGATCAGTTAAACTAATGCTAGAATCATGTGAGTTTTTCTTATTTATTTATGTTAAACAATGCCCTGTTAATTACGAAACAAGCAATTACTATGAACTATGTGTTAACATGTAATTAGCCGAATTAGAGAATAAGAGTTCTAGCAGATATTCCATAAGAGTTCTGAAAAAATACACATTAATGTATTCCTTTCAGAACAGGAAATATATTTCTTGTATAACAGGAAACCTATAAACCGTCATATATATGTTTGCCTATATAAGGCATTCCTCCAAGAGAGAAGAATAAGAAGCACAGTTAAATAAAACCTAACCTCTAAACTTTATCACCATGAATATGTTCTCACAGAGAAGTTCATATTCAAGACTTCACTACACTTTAAGGCCAGTTATAGATACAATTTTTCTTTATTAAGTTCAGGTCAAAAGTATTGGGATCAATTAGTAAGAGAAAACGTGAGATGTTTAATTTTTATTAAGGTAAAGGGAGAGATTTAATCCACAAAATGTATCTCCCAAGTTTTGAGAATGCTCCTTTTTTCAGCAAGAAACTATCATGTATTTGGCAGCGAATAATGAAAACAATAAATCCATCCGAAATTAGTAAAAAAGGTTTAAGAAATAAAACTAGATTTGTAGTCCAAAATGACGAGTATGTTCACTTTTAAAATGATATGTTGTTGGGAGATTCATTGCTGAAAAATAGACAACTGAGACTATACAAATTGTCTCCTGGGCTTTTGAGCTTGATCAAGTTTCTTCCCTGCAAGGCCTCTTAAACGAGATTCAATTGTTTCAATGGAAACCAAATGCTAAAATCTAGAATATTGGAAGTGATGGGAGATTTTTAGTTAAATCTTGCAGTACACTAGTTGATGGCTCTTTTACATCAAACATATGGGATTCTGCAGATCCCCCAAAGATTCAGACATTTTTATGGTTAGCTGTGCAGAACAGATTATATATGTTCCTTTCGTTTAGCAGATGGTTACTTCCAATTGATCAATATATCTTGTTCTTTTTGAGCGAATGTTCTGGAGAATTCAGACCATTTGTTACTTTAATGCAATTTTGCTTGGAATTTTTGGTCATAAGTCATCTCTTGGTAGGGTATCTCTTGGTGTGTTCCGAAGACTTTCTACTTTTTCAATGGCATACAATGGCTAAGGGAAAATTTCAAAGGAAAGCGTACGTGGAATCTTCTCTTTTTTGGTGTTGCGTATTTTGTTAACCAGGAATAATTAGATTTTCAAGGAAATTCAACCTGAAGCTAATTAAACTTTAACATGGCGTCGATTGTCTGCCTGGTTGAGAAACGTGACTTAAACTTTAGTTACACAGGTAATGACTTCACTAGAAGTTCAGACGATATCTAAATGTGGACGAACACCAACAGTAAGCTAATTAAAGTCATGCAAATTGATAATCCTCTTAAATACTAAATTTTCACATCGCCCTTATATGGCTGGCTGACCTTTCGACATAGAAATGAATAATGGACCTCATTCCAACAAAAAATAAACTGTAATAAACGGTGTTGAATCTACTGCAAACAAGCATGCTAATAGAAATTGCTAATAAAAATATAGAAGCATATTCTTACCCACTCTAAAAATCTTCTGTGAGGGACTTTCTATCTTAGAGGAGAAGCTGGAAAGCACCGATCCTTTTGATGAAGCATAAAGTTAAGGTAAGAAGTGTTGTTCTTTGATAAAGCAGGCCAATATCTTGAGGTTTAACCTTTTTTTCGATGTTTTATTTTGTTTCAGTATACCCTATGAGACTTGAAATGAGTCCATTTTCATTCCCTAAGGTTTCAATCCCAGAAAGAAAACATTTAGTCCTAAGATTTGACAGAAAGAAAGTTTTATGAAATAATTTGACGAGAATTAATAATTTATTTTCTTATATATATCAAAATAAGATTAATTATATGCAAAGAGAAAGTTTAACGATTTGAACTGCATCTTGAGGTCACCGAGAAAATAAAGAAATAAATATAAATTAAATCATTTGTTCATAAAGGAAGGCGCATATTCTCACCCTTTAGAGGGATTTTTCATATTGGAGGAGAAGCCGGGAAGCGATGATCCTGTACCTTCAGCACCCTTTGAAACATGCTAAACAACAACAAAAAAATCCAAATTGTCATATCATTTAAACATTTCATTTGCTTCCCCTGATCATTACGAACTGATACCGTAGAAGAAATAGTATTCTGACCTTAGAAGGCGGTGCTTTAGAGCCTTTGGAAGCCCCTTGGCTAGAACTCCTGGAAAGAAAACTCATGATGATCTGGATGCTAAAGAAAGAGTTTTCAAGGAACTAGCTAGGTGGTACAAAGTTCAAACAATGATGGGAGCTATGTTGTTTGTGAGTATCTATAATTAATTTCCACGATCTAATATTCTAAATCCAATCCATATATGGTCCATAAATTCACCTCACTGTTTTAGAATCTCTCTCCTTCCTAAAAAAAAATATAGTATTTTCCTGTGATAAAAATCTTTCCTGATCAACTTTCGGTTATTAAATCTAAACTTGTGTTCAATATTAGTGTTTTGACGAGACCGTCCACATATTAAATTATGCATTTAAAAAATTAAAAATGTTTTCATACCACCCCTTCATAAGATTCTAATCTTTAAATAATAATAATAATAATAATAGGATGCATGTATAATAGATTAAGAGGTTTCTATGGAGGAGGGTGCTTGGCAATGAAATAAAAACTGTGTTTGTTTAAAATTTAAAAATATATAATCTTTTTTTTTCACCCCTAGATAAGAAAAACTAATAATCTAGGAAATACAAAGAATTATATTCAAAATAAACTTCATATATTGATGAATATAATTCATATTTTGATGAAAGATGGGATGGATTTTTTTAGCATATTTAATAATTTCTCACGTAAGTTTTAAAAGATTTATGGATATCGGTGCTGTTGAAAAAACCACATCCTAGTCTAGTTGAAGTTTTTTTATTAAAGGGCTTGCATAATTAATAGCCACTTTTTATATATATATATATATATATATATATATATATATATATATATAGGGCAATACATAATAATTATTATGTAGCGTACTACACAAGATAAATATATACAAAAAAAGTATAATATTTTCTATATTACAACATATTTTATAATACATCTCCTGAAAAATAGGTTAACCACATAAAGCTCGGATCGCAAATAAATAAAAGTAGAGTGGAGCTGCTTACTAAGAACATCAATTAATTGATTTTTAAAGAATATAAAGATAATTTGTTTGGCAGTTCTATCATGAATAAAATAATAATCAACTTTATATGTATGAAAAATAAAATTAATATTAATAGACGTAACATTTAAATTATCGCACCAAAGGATGACAAGAGAACGGGGAGAAAATTATAAATTTGTTAAAAGATAATGAAGTCAAAGAACATCAATAGTACCATTAATTAATGTCTTATATTCTGCTTTGATAAAAGAGCGAGTAACGATGAATTGCTTGCTAAATTTTCATGAAATGGGAGTGGTGATGAGAAAAATAATGTAATCACCTGTAGAATTTCAATTATTGACGCTCCCTGTCCAATCAACACCAGTAAAACTATGAAGTAATAACGAGGAGCCACGAGTAAGATAAAGATAGAAGGAAGACGTGCCTTTCATGCATCGCAATCTACATTTGAAAGCAGCCTAATGTTGGTACAAGAATAGCTCACTAATCGGTAGGCCACTCTTGAAGACAGAAGTCAGTGTATAAACAGGAGGCTTGCACGATGACATACCACACAACTCCGGGATTGTGAATGAAAATAATAATAAATAAAGACTAAAAAAGAAGTCAAGCTAATAATGGAAATTTCGAAGTAAGAGCTGCACAAGGGTATCCTTGAAAAGACATGATATGTCAATTGTTAGCGATCAAGTTACTAATTAATTAATAAATAAATAATCTAAGAAGTTGTCACCATCCCAGAAACAGTTAACAGAGAGTAAAAACAATCTAAAATGCTAATTTATGCCCGTTTGATATTCCAAAAGTAATCTACAGTTGCATCATTGCCTTCTCTTTTTCTTTTTTTAAGGAGAACTCAATATGTTTTAAAATTAAATCATTATGAAAACACTTACTTAGTGATTTTTAAGGACGTTTTTTTTTTTTTGTCCCGGGGGCGGAAGGGGCCGGTTTTAAAGTCATCAATCCTTTTCTAAAGCTGTAAGGTCGCAAAATTTATCAAGATAAAATAAAAAAAAATTAAAATTGAAAGAATAAATTGAAAACAAAAATTTTTTTATAAAAAATAAAAAAAATTAAAAACTAAAAAAATAAGGATTGAAATTAAGAAAAACTAAAAAAAGAGTTACACTAGCAACAAACTACCATATCTTTGTCGTCATGCTCCGCACCGAGATGAAGAAGATGCAATGATGCTTTCAATAACACGATGAAAAAGTAAATTTAATCATCGTTGACTAAAAAGCATGAGCACCTATACTGCACGATGGAAGATTTTATTTTTTTTTAATATGTTGTGTTTCAATATTATTTAATATATTTAATAAGTAAAAAGAAAATAAACTTTTTTGATTTTTTTTATATTTATTATAATAAAAATAAAATTATTTAACGTTAAAGTCAACTTTTTTCATCGTTTATGAATCGATTCTGTAACGTCGCAGAATTTATGAGGATCCAAAAATCTGTGGGGCCACGTGATAAAGTGATCAATCATTTGCTAAAGCTGTAACGTCGCAGAATTTATGAGGATCCAAAAATCTGTGGGGGCACGTTATAAAGTGATCAATTATTTGCTAAAGCTGTCGGAGAATTTATTAGGATCCAAAAATCTGTGGGGGCACGTTATAAAGTGATCAATTATTTGCTAAAGCTGTCGGAGAATTTATTAGGATCCAAAAATCCGTGGGGCCAGGAGAGGAAAGTAAGCCAGAGGGGCAGGAAGCGAACCTAACGATTCGACAGTGTGAATGATCGGCTGAGGGAGGTAAGTTTGATCATCGAGTAGCATACGCCAACTAAAAAACACGAGCATCTGTAGTGTATACACGAGTAACTTTTAAATTTAAATATTAATTTATTAAAAAAAAAACCAAATTATTCCCAATAATTATGAAATTAACCAAAAAAAAGCTATGTGAAAGGAAAAAATACTCCTCCTTATTTTAATGTATTTAATAAGTGAAAAGAAAATAATTTTATTTGACCTCTTTGTATTTATTGCATTTACTGCAATGGAAATGAAATCATTTAGCATCAAAATTAACCTATTTCATGGTCAGTTGAATTGACGTCAACAAATCACTTTCTTTTTCTTTATTATTTTTAGATGTTTTTGTTTTCTAGGATTGAAAAATAGTGAACATAGATTTTTTTAACAAAAACAAAAGGCATCACTAACATGTTGTTAGCGATATGTTTTTTCCATGTTTTATATAAAAAAATTTACAAAATTGATGGCATTGATAGAATATCCCCTTTTTGCAAGCATTGCTTCGAATCTAAATTATCAAAATTGAGTGTGGAACATTCAGTTGAGCACAAAGTGAATAATATTATGTTTTAGGCATTGAATAATACGCCTTTGATTAAACAAAGTATAAAGATCAAGTCTATATCTCCCTTTCTTAATTTTCTTTAATTACCTTCTCTTCTAAATGGCAGGTTGCCATGTTGAAGGCTGTTTAGGATTCGCCTCCCCAGCACAATTATAGATGTTAATCCGCCTAGCCCTCCGCCCTTACCAGTCTTCTAAAATATTACTTGTTTTTGTTTTTTGTTTACTTAATGTATTCAATGAAGAGTTTGCTGGAACCAAGAACGTGCAATTACGAGTTCGCTCCTGATTATTAAAGCAATTGCAGAGGTGCTTTAAGGTAGACTAAAATGAATAGAAGAGAGAGGACATATATAACTGTAGCGAAGGATGTCTACCAAGCAGCCTTGGAAGAAGACTGGGATGGGATAATTCGTGCTTGCAATGGCAGCAGTAATATGTACGTGATGTCTCCAGTAACGGTTTCGGAAGATACTCCATTGCACCTGGCAGTGTATAGCAAAAAGGTTATGCCGCTTAAAGCTCTACTTGATATTGCCAATAAAAATCCAATGCTCGGGAATCCCTATACAAAAAGGAACGCCTATGGAAATACAGTTCTTCATGAAGCAGTTTTTGCTGGAAATATGGAAGCAATAGAGCACTTACTCCACTTTACCCCTAAAGAACAGGGTGGATATGATCCTTCAATATTGCAACTTCAGACTAAAAACGAGCTTGGGGAGACTCCATTGTATAGAGCTGCTGCATGTGGTAAGAAAGAAATAGTGGAGCGTTTAGTCAGACAAACGGGCCATATCCCAGGGCTAAAGCTATCAGAGGATCACCGCAAGAGAGAAGATTCAAAGCCGATTCTTCATGCTGCCATCCAAGGACACCACTTTGGTTTTGTTCTTAATCCTTTTATTCTCTCTCAAACGAGAGTCTTAAGACATCTAGCACACACATTCATCCCCAAACACTTTAGGTACAACTTAAATCTACAATTTGTTAGGAAAAAAAAGAAAGTAAAATGACATTATACTTTCTAATGCAGACACTGCTCTGACGTTGCTGCAACTGGATCCATCACTTTATGAAATGAAGGACAAGAAGGGAATGACCTGTCTTCATGTCCTTGCTGGGATGCCTAGTGCTTTCAAGAGTGGACATGCACTGCGCCAAATTACCATTACGAACTTGATCTACCGTTGTATGTTTGATGCAACATTTTTTCTTCTATTTATTTATTTATTTATATGATCAGCGTTAATAAGCTAACCCCAGCTCGAACATCTGCTCTCAAGGCAAGCTGTTTAATTTCAACGGCTGATTAAACACTGCTTTTCGAGTTTTAATTTTTTTTTCTTGGAGCATGTTAAATTGCTTACACTACTTTAAATCCCAGAAGGTTTGATTTGATTTAAGTTGTGAGTTTTTCGCAGGCCTTTCCGCCGCAAAGGGTGATGGCGACCAGAGCCGGAGTAAAAAAGGTACTGAAGATTCAAGCTATTTTGCCATCTTGGACAGCCTAACTATTAAATTGATAATAATAATTTTGCACTGATGATGCTCCCTGGTTCTTGTGGTTTTAAAATCGAGCAAGTATAAACAACAACCACACTGCTCATGCAACAAAATCCTCAGTAAATGCCGACAGCAATTCGTCGAGGGACGAAATTTCCTGCTGCCAAGCAAGAAATATCATCGGCCTTATACTTAGAGATTGGGAGGTAGACCGCACGAGCTGGCCCGATAGATTGGTCCAGTCTCGAGCTTGGGTTTAGCGTTTCCCTAAGGGGCTAGTACTATGCACCCGAATATAACTAAAATAAGAACTACCCTATAATCTTTCTAACAAGCGTTTGAAAATGTTAACATTAATCCTTTCAAGAACACATGCGTATGCTTGGGAAATTGTTGAAAAGATAGGAGAGAAGCTAGCCTACTGCATGATCACAGTATGGATAGAACATTAGAAAATATCTTTTTTTAAATAAAAAAATAAAAAAAACACAAACCTTTTTCTCCTTTCTGAGTGTCACTTGAACGAGGGAGTACTCTTGACCTCGCCGACTTGGGAGGTTTTCCTTGTCTAAATGGGTTTCCTAGTTTCAAAAGAGAGAATATTAAATTTTTCTGATCCGATTAGACTAAAAGAAAATGGATCTTATTATGGTTATATTTGTAAAGATCCGAGTTGCCGAGCTAAAAAGGCTCCATTCTCTTTTTTCTAGACCTGGGAATTTCAGCCTCTTCTCTTCCTCTTCTATGATGTGATAATTTCACGGCCATGTATCTCACTATGAATCCAGTTTTTAGAGCTAAAATGATTTTCCCTTTTTCCGTGATATGGTCAAGCTCTAGGATCAGTTCATATCATTTGATGATCTAATTGTTGATGTGCTTACCAAACCTCATTCATCTACGCGCTCTGCATTCCGTCGATCTTATTTGAATGTTGTTTCTCCATATTCAACTTGCAAAGGCATGTTGAGGAATAAAACCATCTAACAGAATAGGAGAAGCGAAGCCAGAACAGAAATCCTTTTGTGATACTAATCATACATGCATACGTACGTACGTACGTACATACATACATACATATAGGAAGCAACAGTGAGCAGCTGCTGGGTGTGAACGATTTTTCCGCAGCCTTCTATCGGGGAAACTCTGGGAATGTGACACAGGAGTCAAAATTCGTACACTTCTCACCAAAGTTGAACTTCTGTATACTTTCCGGTATACTCCTCTGTTCATATTTGCAGAAAATTCATTATAGTTAGCTCTCTCTGTGTGTATCTCACATATGAAGAAACACGATAGGATGGCCACTGGTGGAAAGAATCCGGAAAGAAAAGCACAAGCATGAATCTGCGTTGGAACTTGCCAAGGAGCTTATCAAAAAGAACCAGCTTAAATGGTGGCAATCTATCACAGTGAAGCCTACCAAAGTTAATATCGAGACCCCTGGTCAAGGACGAAGAGGAGGACAAAGTGAAAGACAAGGAGGGGGAGGAATCCCAGGAGGAGGACGCGTAGGACAAGACGGAGCACGAGAAGGAGTTGACACAGGAAAAGGAGGGGGAGGGGGAGGAGGAGAGGTAGAAAATAATGAAAATGTTCAACCAAAGATAGAAGAAAATAGAAGACAAGAGAGGCCTCCTTCACCTCCAAACCCGTTGTTTATAGCAACTAGTAATGGAATAGTAGAGATTGCTAAAGAGATACTTGCTAAGTTTCCTCAGGCAATTGAGCTTGTTAATGATGAGGGGCAGAACATATTGCATGTGGCCGTGATGCATCGACGGCGGGAGATTTTCCGTCTTGTGAAGAAAAAGAAAATAGTACTGACCAGGATGAGTGCGAGCGTAGATAATAATGGCTTCACATTGTTGCACCAAGTTGCACACGTGAAGCACTACAGCGGAGGAGACAAGCCCGGCCCTGCTCTCCAGCTACAAGAAGAAATACAATGGTTCAAGGTGAGCTAGCTGTTCTTAGTACAATCGTAACCCATGCCATATTTTTATGAAATGCAGTTCTTCATTCCAATCTATAAGTAATATCTGTTCGTTAATTACAGAGTTTTCAATTTGCCTATATTTCAATTTACTTGAAATCAGTGAAAGGCAGCTCTTTATGCCTTGCAATAAGTAAAGTAAGATTGTACTTTAATGCACAATCTGTTGCTTTAATAGAAGAAGAAAAAAGAGAATATGTGCCAATGAAAGGGAAACCCATTTACCTATAATTAATAAATGACTTTACCGACACTGATGAATTTGTTTCCATGTTCTCTGTCCGTGCAGCGAGTGCAGAGGGTGGTTCCACCTTCTCTGTCCGAGCAGCAGGTACAGTGGGTGGTTCCACCTTCTCTGTCCGAGCAGGGGGTACAGTGGGTGCTTCCGAATGACAAGAATTACAAACTCATGACTGCATTCGAGCTCTTCCAAGAGGAGCATAAAGGTCAACTCAAGTTGGCGCAAGATTGGATCGAGAAAACCTCTCAGTCGTGCTCAGCAGTAGCCGTTCTTTTGGCCACCGTTGTCTTTGCTGCCGCTTACACTATACCTGGAGGTTCTGACGATCGTGGCTTTCCCATTTTCCTTCACAACCGTTTCTTCATAGCTTTCACTGTCTTGGATGTTACCGCCTTAGCGAGCTCCTTGACCTCAGTTGTGATGTTCCTTTCTATCCTCACCACTCCTTTTGAATGCGAGAAATTCTATCAAAATATTCCTCGGAAACTGATATGGGGCTTTACTTTGCTCTTCTTCTCAGTGATGACAACCATGCTTGCTTTTTCTTGCACTCTTCTTTTAGTCATTCGCTTGAAGAAGCAATGGACCACAGGTCTGATGTCTATTGCTGCTTTCCTTCCCGTGTCAGTATTTGCTGGAATGCAGTTCCCTTTATATGTCGCCTTTATGACTACTGTGAAGGACTTCTATAAGGAAGTCGTGAAGTCTCTACCTCGGATCCACCTCCCTTTCCGCTTCCATTTCAGGTAAGGGAAGGCCAGAAGAAGACGATTGGCATTTTGAAAAAGTACCTGTTTGCTTCAATATGTGTCTGGAGACCTACCATCGTCTTCAGTTAAGTATTTACTTGTGTTTTCCTTGTAACAAACCCTTCTTTATGTGAGTCAGTGCCTCTGTCATTTTCTCTTATGATCAGGACACTTAATGAAAAATAAATTATTTGTGATCCAATATGAAGCAGGGCAAAATCATTCTTGCAATGAGAAATTCCATCATTGATTATCTTAATCACCATCATTATATATTTAAGGTGTTTTGGAAATTTCTCGGCAACCACCACTTAGTTTTTGTTTGGAGAGTTTTCGTGAATTAATAAATCATGCTGTCCCTGTTATCTGACGTGTCACATTCTCTCTCTGTTCTTTTTCTTCTTCCCCAAATGATAAAGGATTTACCGATACTCCTTTGGCCTTAAAACATTCTCCATTAACATGCTCTAACGATCATAATTACCATCAAAGCATGGATAACAAAATTATCTGAAGCCTTGATTTATTTTTTGTGTTGGAATCGCTACTGCCGTAGAAGTTCCTTATTGCTACCAGTATTTGCTAATTTCAGACGCTCTTTTTCCGCTGCGATTGGAGGCTGATTTTCCTCTCCCACTTTTTGAGGCTAAATATAAATAAGATTATTAAAACCTATAAATCAGTGAGTACTCTCCATTTTCAAGTAAATTTTAACTCTTGAGTCGTCTAATGAAATTTAAAGAAGTCTAAAAAAGCCAAAACTATACATATGTTTCCAATGCATTTTTCAAAGATAAGCTCTATATATATATA
>Ga0325402_1000692_pt1 | contig 24979 bp, 12 predicted proteins | sample PopdelMetagenome_22_FD_207212 | JGI IMG/M metagenome (GOLD analysis project Ga0325402, IMG submission 207212) | Populus deltoides microbial communities from Bellville, Georgia, United States - Xylem-PdKOR-R3 | ecosystem: Host-associated > Plants > Phyllosphere > Stem > Wood/Secondary xylem...
AAATCCCTCTATACCGCTGTTATTTCATTCAAGGTGCGTACTTTGGTGTGTATCACGTGTTTGTTGCATTGACTGAATATGATAGTGGGAACTTATTTATCAAGAATTAAAGCAGTAGTTGCTTATGGATAATTAGCTCTTCCATCCAGCATTAATTCTATTATCAATTATAGTTCAGTCATAAAGTTTTTCGAAGAGAGAAATAAAAAGGAAAAGGAAAAGGAAACAACCCCCACTCCATCTTTCCCTTCTTTCCATGAAAAAAGCAAACACCCCATTTTGATTTTGATTTTCAATCAGGATGAGTGAGAAAGAAAGAGAGGACAAGCCGACAAGGAGTCCTCTCTCTCTTTCCTTGTTTTTTTTAACGCGTGGAGCCAGCAGTTCTTGCCACCAAATTCCTTGCTCAGTATTTAAAAATTTTCCTAATTTTTTTTCCTCTACGTGCTGTTACCTTTTACCTCTTTTATAATTATTATGATTATTGCATTGCTAATAATTTGCAATAAAGTTGATGAACATTTTTTAGTCAATTCAAAATAACAAGATAAGGTTTGTCTTACCTGAAAATTCTAAAAATATTTATTATCCTAAAAATTCTTATATTAAAATCTTAATTTATCACATGAACTGAATCTATATATTAAAACCAGAAAAAAACAAAAAACAAATGTAACAAAAAAAAATTCTACACAACACAATTAATTATAGAATCGTATATTTTGAGACTAAATTGAGGTTTTTGAATTATCTTTAAACATAACATGATTTTAATAGGTGCACTGTATATCCTTTGAATTTATTAGAAGTAACGTGTAATGTAAAGTATGAACCGCTTGCCATTAACTAGCCTTTTCAATTGGATTTTTTTATTTAAATGAAAAGGAAAATTTATTTTATTATGAAAAAAATATTTATTTTTTTGATATATCTAATAATAATAAATTAGAGATAATAACAAGAAAATAGAAAGTAGATTGAATAAATGGTATCAGTTCCTATTATGATACAACTAGTGAAAAAGAATAGAATGAATTAAAATATTTTTAATAAAAAAACACAAAAAAAAATTATATTCTTAATAAATATAAAAGATGGGTGAAATTAAATATATAAGACGAAACTACCAATAAGTAAATTTCAATATGTAATTGTGTAGGTTTCGATTAAAAGGGTTTTAATTTAGGAAGTATATTAAAAAATAATATAAATTATATTCTAGAATTTATTTTAATAGTTTAAATCTTTAGATGAATTAATAAGTCTTTACAAATAAAAGATATAGTTTTACAATAAAATGCATTTTTAGAAATGAAATTATATTAAATTAAGCGTGCTCGAGATTGTTCGAATTATTAATTAATTATAATTAATTTTATGTCTTCAGAGGAAACAAAAGGGAAGGACAAAATTATCTTCCACTCAATGATAGACCTAGCCCACTTTCCAAATCAGTCCCCTGGTAAATAGAATGATGGTCCCATAAATTGCTTTTTTTCTTTCCAGCTCATCAAGCAGTTTGGTCTCCCTCACTGGACCCCTTTAGAATGGGAATCACACTAGAAAATTTAAAAGTAATTCGAAGTATCATTAAAGCCTATAAAAATGGAACTGATAATAATATAGTTGGGATTTTAAAAACAAATTGATAAAAAACCATATAAAAAGAAATTTGAAACCAAGTAATCTTAAAAAACCAAAATAAACATGCCATGAAAACAAATTTAAAATAAACAAAATACTTGAAAAAAAAATAATTCAACCATTTCTTCATAAAAAAACAGTAATTGGGTATTACTTTATGGTCAAAAAGTACAATAATGCAAAAAAAAAAAAAGAGTTTTAGGATATTGATTTTATTATTTGTTAGGTAACTATGTAATCTATACGTTGATGTGGAAAATAGGACTAAGTTTTTTTGTCAAAAGAGTAACTGTGTAATCTAATATTCATCTCTCAAATCCCTAATCCAATTGATCATATAATTAAAAAATTGTTTTAATTAATAACTATAAGAAACAAACTCCCTTGCTAGTTCATTACTTAAATAAAAACTCATGATTGTCGAGCAAAGTAAATAAATTACTTAACCGGGATCACCAGAGGAGTTATTTGCCAAAATAAAAACTCATGATTGAGTTATATAACAGTTTATAAATCATGCAATTATCTCCATCACCATATATAAAGCTAGACAAAATAGGATAAGACGAGATTAAATTTAGTTTTAGGATATATTTGAGAATATGATTGAATCATGCTTTTTAAAATGTTTTTGAATTATTTTAATATGTTGATGTCAAAAATAAATTTTAAAAAATATTATTTTAATATATTTATAATAAAAAAAATATTTTATAAAGCAATTTTCACCATTTTCAAATAAATTAAAATTTTTCAAATAAATGGATTGATATATCGATGACACTCTCTAGTCAGTTTTGAGAATTTTGAATCCAAACAAGTGAATTTATATGCATGCTTGTACAACTTGATTTTCTCTTTAATTTAATCAACAATAATTTCTCATACTCAATAGAAATTTGGGTTTATCATTAGGGTAAGACAACCTGTATTTTAAAATACTATTGCCAAAAGATCATATTATTTATTACCACAAGAAAGGACCAAAGTTAATAAATAATAGCATGCACGAAACTTCGTGATACCCATGTTTTCCACGTTTAATAGAGTGTTACAGTAAAAGCACAGAGAGAAGAACGGTTCAAGACAGAACAATAATGTTAACGCGTGGACCCCATTTGCTGTTTTTTCCTCTACGTGTTACCTTTTACCTCTTTTATAATTATGATTATTGCATTGCTAATAATTTCCAAGAAAGATGATGAACTTTTTTTAGTGAATTCAAAATAAAAAAAAATAAGGTTTGTTGAGGCTTTTCTTGGAACCTCGCTCTGGGATTAATTAGCGAGAATAAGAAAATCCTGTGTAAATTATACAAATTTCCTTGCTTTTTTTTTTCCTGCATGCGTTACATTTTTATCTTTTATAATTATAATTATTGCATTGCTAATAATTTGCAAGAAAGAATATTGTTTCTCTGAAAAGGGCTTAAGAAAACCCTAAGCATTGTAGATAATCTCTTATAGGAATCTCTTTATTAAAGGCATTTTTTTAAAATAAAATAATATTAAATTAAGCTTGATATTGTTCAAATTATTAATTAATTATAATTAACTTGAGGTCTTGAGAAGAAATAAAAGGGAAAGACAAAATTACCTTTGCCACAACCATAAATTGTTTTTTTCTTTCCAGCCCGCCAAGTAGTTTGCTCTTTCATGGGAATCACAAGAGAAGATTTAAAAGTAGTTTGAAATATCCACTTTCCCACTCTCCACTGAGCGTGAAAAGAAACAAATAAAAGTTAGTGTTCGCACTGCTTTAACCCAAGAGTCTTTCATGGTTGCCTTGGATTGATCGACAGGAAGAAGTCTGAATGTTTTTAGAAAGAAGCACTCTTCATTGCCTTTCAAAACCAATCTGTATCTATTAACAAAAACTCTAAATCGCGAGTACTGGACACAATTAATTATGTTTTTTGTAATTATTAGATAATTGAAATCATCACTAACTCCTTTGTTCATTTTCTTCTTTTTTTATTACCCTTAGCATGATACACAGAAAAGAAGAACGGTTCAAGAGAGAACAATAATGGAGGGGAATCAAAATCTTTGTTTGATTTTATGTTGTGTTTTTGGTACGTACATTGATCAACAATAGCTTGGAAGAGCTTGATAGCAATAACCTTTTCGACCTCAATAAATAATGTTAACGCGTGGATCCAGTTGTTGTGGAAACTTTGCAAAGGATCTGCAGGAAGAAAAATGAAATTTGCTTGGTTGTTTGGTTTCTGTCCAGTACTTGAGGAAAAAAAAAAGAGAAAAAACAAAAGGAAAGCACTATTCTCATTAAATAGTGATTCGTGAGGAGGGGTATAATAAATCTCCCTCGTGATATCATAATAATTTAATGAAAAGTAAATAAAACAAATTATAAAATTTAATTTTTAATTAAATTAATATTAAAAGATGAAATTAAAAGGAAAAAAAACTAATTAAGAAAACAAAATCTGAATCAATTGGGTTAATTTGTCAAATCTGAGATCCGTGTCATGAGAGTGTGATAACTAAATATAAAAAAATAATAATATTAATGAACTAAATCGAACAAAAAAATTAATTATAAAAAAAACAAAGAAAAAAGCAAAAATAAAAACACTATAACCGAAGAAGATCAGTTTTAGTTATCAATCGAATTTTAGCAAAATCAAGGATCCAAGAATTGGCCTCTGTAACATAGTTTGTATTCTGAGCCAATCTGGGGTGGGACTTCAAACAAATGTTGTATACTGTTTGCACTGTCACTTTGCTTACCCTCTTAGGTTTTTATTGAGATTAGGGATTCTATTGTAGCTCTTTTTGCTCCTTTTATTATAATAAAATAATATCTATGGATTAATTTTCGTATAATTTAAGAAAGTAATTAAGTCCTTTAATCAGATTTTAGATTGACCATCCTCAATGTGTTAAAAGTAAAAGTTAATTTATAAAATAATATCCTAACTGCGCTATAAAGCTGATATTGCTGTTGATAGCTTTTGCTGGGTTGATCTCTTTGGTTTATCTCTATCATTCTGGGCAAAAGATGATTTTCACGCAGTTATAGCTCGTTATGGCTGTTTGATTGGAATTGATAATGCTAAAAGCACTTTTACAGATTTGACAGCAGTAAGGGAAGGATGTTAATCTGCAGAACTCGGGGAGGAGATTATTTAAATTAAAGAGAAAATCAAGCATGCATTTAAATTCACTTGTTTGGATTCAAAATTTATTATAAAAAATAACTAGAGAGTCAACATCAATCCATATATTTGAAAAATGATTAATAGTGCGGTGAAAATTATTTTTTAAAATATATTTTAATTAAAAAAATATTTTAAAATTTATTTTTAATATTAGTATGTTAAAATAATCTAAAAATATCTTAAAAAACACATTTTAACTGCATTTTGAAATATCCCGGCAAGTAACTCCTCCAATAACCTTGATTAAGTAATTTATTTGCTTTGCTCGGCAATCTTGAGTTTTTATTCAAGTAATCAACTAGTAATGGGTTTTATTTTTATTTCTTATACTTATTAATTAAAACAATTATTTATATGATGAACTGGATGAGGGATTTGAATATTATGTTCCAATATGAATATTTATTACATCCAAAATAAAGACCGATGCCACGCTTGAGAAGGAAGAACATGCAGGTGGAGAACTAACCTTAATAGCAACTGGGTTAAGAGGGTCAAATTATTCATGTCCCTAAGGTCCCAGAAGGACCTCAATAATGCTAACGCGTGGGACCCAGTTGTTGCCACCACCATGAAATTAGCGCTCCAAATTCCTTCCTCAAGATTTACCAGTACTACACGCTTGAGAAATTTCCTTGCCTTTTTTCCTATACCGCTCTACGTGTTACCTTTTACCTTTTATAATTATGATTACCAGCAAAGTTTGCGGTGCGCATGGATGGTCCATTCCACCCGTACACATTAAAGAATATAGGTCCCTGTGATCGTAGGGAAATCATATTCATTTAAAGAGAATTGCTAATAATTTGCAAGAAAGATGATGAACATTTTTTAGTGAATTAAGTTCAATTATAGAAAATCCTGTGCAAATTATACAAAATCCTGCTTTAAGTTCTTGGAACCTCGCTTTGGGATTAATTAGCGAGAACAAGAAAATTCTGTGCAAATTATATAAAATTTACTATTAATCATCCATATTTATTATAGGTCATCAATATTGAATAATGATTTATTTTCTAGTATAAATTATGTTTGAAATAAAATCGATAAAAGACATGATTACACAATTATTGATGGGATCGTATCAGGTGTTTGATAAAATTACTCAACTGAAAAAAAAAAAAAAAAAAAAAAAAACCATGTTTAGAATGCTTGAGTCCTTTTCGAGTGGCAAGTGGTACCCACTTTCCACTCAGTGTGAAAGCGGGAACTACTATGAGAGCTTTCTGTCACTTTCTATCTTAGATGTAATGGCTTTCGCAAAAAGAAACAAATAAAAGTTAGTGTTCGCACTGCTTTAGCCCAAGAGTCTTCCATGATTGCCTTGGATTGATGGATTGACAGGAAGTGGGAACAAAAGTATCTTTGCTGGACTGACTTGCATTGACTGACTTGCTAAGTATTTACTGTTTGAAATTTCCAAGCAATTTACGGAGAAAATTTTTTTATGCTCTCTCTTGTACATTATTAGAAAAATTGTCATTGACTGATTGACTTACAAAAATATTTGCAAGAAAGCTAAAGAATTAGAGTTTTTAAAATTTTTAAATTTTAAAAAACATCCAATTATTTTTTTTTAAAAAATCAAGAATAAAACATCAACTATTTATATAAACATCAATATTTTTGTTGGCATCAAATAATTAAAAATGGAATTTCAAAGCAGAGGGTTTAAGAAATATTAAAAGAGAAGGTTTTGTGTAATTATTAGATAATTGAAATCATCACTAATCTCCTTTGTTCATTTTCTTTTTTTATTACCCCTACCATGCACGAAACTTCATGTCACTTCATGATACGTTGCTTTCAACCTTTAAACAGCTTTAATAGCAACCATCATGAAATTACAGCACTAAATTTATTCTTTAGCAATTATATAATGCTCGCTCTTTGACAGTTATTGCATTTCTAATAATTTGCAAGAAAATTAACATCCTTTCTCGATCTGCACCTACCATGAAATTAACATCCTTTCTCGAAATTTCCTAGCAATTTACGGAGGAAATTTTCTTATGCTTTTTCTTGTATATTATTACAAAAACTGTCATTGACTGATTGACTTGCAAAAGTATTTGCAAGAAACCTAACGAATTTTTAAAAACATCCAATTATTTTTTTTAAAAAAATCAAAAATAAAACATCAACTATTTATATAATTGCTAAATAAATATAATAAAATAAATCGGAAATAACTAGTAAATAATTCAAAAATAACTAGAAAATAAATATATTTTATATGATTTGAGTATATTTTCTATTTTGATTCACTAATTTGCTAAGTATTTGCTAAGCATAAACAAAATTTGCTAATCACTCACTAATTCATCCATGATATGTTCAAAAAAGTTGGTTAAAAATTGGGTAACAACACCAGGTCTGTTTTATTGAAAACCCGGGCCTGTAATTGACAAGGAGAAAACCGGTCAACCCACTAAATAGATCTGGAACCTGGGTGACCCAACAAAACCTGGCAGAAATTTTTTTTTTTCAAATGTGTTTTTTCTTCTAGCTAGAGACCTCTATTTTTTATATATTTTTCAGTTGGTTACTAACCCATTTTAAAGTTTACTATATAAATATTAGAAGAATGTTTTATTTTTTTAATGTGGGATTTAAAACCTTTTAGTATATACACTCTATGTTTACTAGAAAAAATTATGTTTTTTCAATATGAAATAAAAAACCTTTTTGATTTCAATACTTCAACTCAAAAGAATAAGATAATATCTTTTCAATGTGGAATAAAAAAAAAACCTTTTGAAATAATATTTTAAACTTCATTAGTTATAATGTGTATAACTTATATCCAACTTCTTAATTTTTTCATATGAAATATTAAAACCTTAAATAGTTTTTTTTTTATTTTTCTTGGTTGACTTGGATCAATCCTGGTAACTCGAGACTCAGCTTCTTGATCGAGTCGATCTCGAGTCGGGTTTGATAATTATGAATAAATTTAATGAAAAAATATATTTTTTTGTATAAAAATAAAGGGTAAAAAATTAAATTATAACATATATCATTAATTATTGACATCCTCTTATAACAAGCATGAAACTTTATGTCATTTCATAATACCCATGTTTTTAACACTTTACACCGCTTTAATAAACTGTTACAGTAATATCACAGAGAGAAGGATGGATCAAGAGAAAATAATAATGTAACTATTTAGAAAGTGGTGAAGTGATAAGAATTTGAAACTAAAAAATTTGTTTTTTATGGTTTTAAATTCAAGTTTTGTGGTTGCTAATATGATGATCACTGGATGTTTATATAATCGTTAACTTTAGGACTTATAAGATTAGTTAAGATGCGTGTAAACTAGACCGGATAGTTGCGATAATCTAAAAAAAAAATAATTGAGATGAAGCAAAATCTCAATTTGATTTTTTTTTTTTTTTTGTGTTTTGGTACGTTGGTCAACAATAGCTTGGAAGACTTTGGTAGCAGTAAGTAACCAGTTCTTCCTCAATAATGTTAACGCGTGGACCTTGTTGTTGTGGAAACTTTGCAGAGGATCTTAATAAAAACAAGTAAATAGAAAAATATTATTTTTTAAATATAAAAACTAGAAATCCTGATAATATTGAATAAAAAATAAAATAAAAAATTATTCTTTTCAAGTAGAAAAAAAATATAAAAGTTTAACAATATTGAATAGAAATAAATAAAATTTTTAAACTAAATAATAATGACAGAAAAAAATATTTATTATCCTAAAAATTCTTATATTAAAATCTTAATTGATTACATGAATTGAGTCTATATGCTAAAACCAAAAAAAAAAAAAACAAATGTAACAAAAAAAATTCTACACAACACAATTAATTATAGGATCATATATTTTGAGATTAAATTGAGGGTTTTGAATTATCTTTAAACATAACATGATTTTAATAGGTACACTGTATATCCTTTGAATTTATTAGAAGTAACGTGTAATGTAAAGTAAGAACCGCTTACCATTAACTAGCTTTTTCAATTGGATTTTTTTATTTAAATGAAAAGGAAAATTTATTTTATTATGAAAAAAATATTTCTTTTTCTGATATATCTAATAATAATAAATTAGAGATAGTAACAAGAAAATAGAAAGTAGATTGAATAAATAGTATCAGTTCCTATTATGATATATCTAGTAAAAGAATAGAATGAATTAAAATATTCTTAATAAAAAAAACACAAAAAATATTAAAAAATATTCTTAATAAATATAAAAGATGGGTGAAATTAGATAACACGAAACTACCAATAAGTAAATTTTAATATGTAATTGTGTAGGTTTTGATTAAAAGGGCTTTAATTTAGGAAGTATATTAAAAAATAATATAAATTATATTCTAGAATTTATTTTAATAGTTTAAATTTTGAGATGAATTAATGTCTTTACAAATAAAAGATATAGTTTTACAATAAAATGCATTTTTAGAAATGAAATTATATTAAATTAAGCGTGCTCGAGATTGTTCAAATTATTAATTAATTATAATTAACTTTATGTCTTCAGAGGAAACAAAAGGGAAGGACAAAATTATCTTCCCCTCAACGATAGACCTAGCCCACTTTCCAAACAAAAGGTAAATAGAATGATGTTCTCATAAATTGCTTTTTTTCTTTCCAGCTCGTCAAGCAGTTTGGTCTCCCTCACTGGAAAATCTCCTTCTTCCCTGCCTCTGTGCACGTAGGGGAAGAAGGAGAATAATATCGTTCAAAACATCATTGTTCAAAAAAATTAGAGGTGAAATTGAAAAATAATTCTAGTTTTATAAATTATTAAAAAAAGATTTTAAATATTTAATGATGAAATGGAAAAATATTAACTTTAAAAATTAGCCAGGAAAAATTCAATAAATAATAAAAAAACAAACTCAAGAAAATCTAAATCATTTATAAAATTAGTAAAAACTTCCACACTAAGTAAACAAATAAAAAAAAAACAAATAGAAACAAGGAAGTAAAGTCTGTAATTAAATATATACGCGGAGACAAAAACATGGGCATGTGACAGGAGACAAAAGGGCAAAGGAAGGTCTCTATCCAACTTCCTTTTCCTTTTTCTTAGAAAAAAAGTGACAAAAGCTGATAGAACACAGATTCCATCTCTTTTTCATTGGTTTTTTTTTTTTTTTTTAATGTTTATGCATGTGGCTCAACCTTTCTCAGTAATTGCAACATGTTTCTTTGTTGAATAAACTGCAATACTGGTCTCCCTCACTGGACCCTTTTAGAATGAGAATCACACTAGGAAATTTAAAAGTAATTCGAAGTATCATTAAAGCCTATAAAAATAAAACTGATGATAATATAGTTGGGATTTTTTAAAAAAAATTGATAAAAAACCATATAAAAAGAAATTTGAAACCAAGTAATCTTAAAAATCCAAAATAAACATGCCATGAAAGCAAATTTAAAATAAACAAAATACTTGAAAAAAAAATAATTCAGCCATTTCTTCATAAAAAAACAGTAATTGGGTATTACTTTATGGTCAAAAAGTACAATAATGCAAAAAAAAATAATAAGAGTTTTAGGATATTGATTTTATTATTTGTTAGGTAACTATGTAATCTATACGTTGATGTGGAAAATAGGACAAAGTTTTTTTTGTCAAAAGAGTAACCGTGTAATCTAATATTCATCTCTCAAATCCCTAATCCAATTGATCATATAATTAAATAATTGTTTTAATTAATAACTATAAGAAACAAACTCCCTTGGTAGTTCATTACTTAAATAAAAACTCATGATTGTCGAGTAAAGTAAATAAATTACTTAACCGGGATCACCAGAGTTATTTGCCAAAATAAAAACTCATGATTGAGTTATATAACAGTTTATAAATCATGCTATCATCTGCATCACCATGTGTAAAGCTAGACAAAATAGGATAAGACGGGATTAAATTTAGTTTTAGGATATATTTTAGAATATGATTGAACCATGTTTTTTAAGATGTTTTTGGATTGTTTTGATATATTGATGTCGAAAATAAATTTTAAAAAATAGTATTTTAATATATTTATAATCAAAAAATATTTCATAAAATAATTTTCACCATACTTTCAAATAAATTAAAATTTTTCAAATGAATGAATTGATATATCGATGACACTCTCTAGTCAGTTTTGAGAATTTTGAATCCAAACAAGTGAAATTATATGCATGCTTGTATAACTTGATTTTCTCTTTAATTTAATCAACAATAATTTCTCATACTCAATAGAAATTTGGGTTTATCATTAGAGTAAGACAAACCGTATTTTAAAATATTATTATATATGGATCAAGACAACAGTATCATTCAAATGTTAGTTATAATTCTTTTAATATTTAAAAATTAAAAAAATACTGTGTAGCTGTTTTGTATAAATTGTAAAGTTAAGGAGTCTTTTGTGCTTGGTAAAATACCTCACAATAAAGTTAATAAATAATAACATGTTTAATAGAGTGTTACAGTAAAAGCACAGAGAGAAGAACGGTTCAAGACAGAACAATAATGTTAACGCGTGGACCCATTTGTTGCAACCAGCACGAAACTCCAACTCAATAGTTACCTTTTACCTCTTTTATAATTATGATTATTGCATTGCTAATAATCTGCAACAAAGATGATGAACATTTTTTAGTGAATTAAAAAAAAAAAAGGTTTGTTGAGGCTTTTCTTGGAACCTCGCTCTGGGATTAATTAGCGAGAATAAGAAAATCCTGTGTAAATTATACAAATTTCCTTGCTTTTTTTTTTCCTGGATGCGTTACCATTAATATCCAGTTGTTGTGGAAACTTTGCAAAGGATCTGCAGGAAGAAAAATGAAATTTGCTTGGTTGTTTGGTTTGTTTGTCCAGTACTTGAGAAAAAACAAAAGGAAAGCCCTATTCTCATAAATAGCTTGGCGAGGAGGGGTATAATAAATTTCTCTCGTGAGATTATAATATTCTAATAAAAAATAAATAAAATAAATTATAAAATTTAATTTTTAATTAAATCGATATTAAAAGATAAAATTAGAAGGAAAAAAACTAGTTAAAAAAACAAAATCTAAATCAACTGAGTTAACTTGTCAAATCTGAGATCCGTATCATAAGCTAAATCGAACAAAAAAAAATTAATTATAAAAAAACAAAGAAAAAAACAAAAATAAAAACACTATAACCGAAGAAGATCAGTTTTAGTTATCAATCGAATTTTAGCAAAATCAAGGATCCAAGAATTGGCCTCTGTAACATAGTTTGTATTCTGAGCCAATCTGGGCTGGGACTTGAAACAAATGTTGTATACTGTTTGCACTGTCACTTTGCTTACCCTCTTAGGTTTTTATTGAGATTAGGGATTCTATTGTAGCTCTTTTTGCTCCTTTTATTATAATAAAATAATATCTATGGATTAATTTTCGTATAATTTAAGAAAGTAATTAAGTCCTTTAATCAGATTTTAGATTGACCATCCTCAATGTGTTAAAAGTAAAAGTTAATTTATAAAATAATATCCTAACTGCGCTATAAAGCTGATATTGCTGTTGATAGCTTTTGCTGGGTTGATCTCTTTGGTTTATCTCTATCATTCTGGGCAAAAGATGATTTTCACGCAGTTATAGCTCGTTATGGCTGTTTGATTGGAATTGATAATGCTAAAAGCACTTTTACACATTTAACAGCAGCAAGGGAAGGGTGTTAATCTCCAGAACTCGGGGAGGAGATTATTTAAATTAAAGAGAAAATCAAGCATGCATTTAAATTCACTTGTTTGGATTCAAAATTTATTATAAAAAATAACTAGAGAGTCAACATCAATCCATATATTGAAAAAAAAATAACATATTTAATAGTGCGGTGAAAATTATTTTTTAAAATATATTTTAATTAAAAAAATATTTTAAAATTTAATTTTAATATCAGCATATTAAAATCTAAAAATATCTTAAGAAACACGTTTTAACTGCATTTTGAAATATCCTGGCAAATAACTCCTCCAATAACCTTGATTAAGTAATTTATTTGCTTTGCTCGGCAATCTTGAGTTTTTATTCAAGTAATCAACTAGTAATGGGTTTTATTTTTATTTCTTATAGTTATTAATTAAAACATTATTTATACGATAAACTGGATGAGGGCTTTGAGAGTTGAATATTATGTTCCAATATGAATATTTATTACATCCAAAATAGAGACCGATGCCACGCTTGAGAAGGAAGAACATGCAGGTGGAGAACTAACCTTAATAGCAACTGGGTTAAGAGGGTTAAAAAAAATTGATTTCTAATTCAATGTAGGAAAATTTAAAGATATATGCAAGAACATGAAAATCGAAGTGGATAAAAACAAATAGAACCATGTTAATAGAACTTGCAAGGATGTAATTGAAAACAAATGAAGTTTGGTGACCAAAACCAAAATAGGTAAAGATCTCAAGGACCAAGGTCATTGTGAATTGCATTAGCTGCCAAAACATTTCCCACCGCAATAATCTCCGGAAACATACATTAAAGAAATAAGTGCTTTCCCTGATAATCAAACAGCATGGTCATTACTATTCTCGTCGAAAATAATCTCCTCCCCGAGTTCAAGACGTTATCACCCTTCCCTTGCTGCTGTCAAATTATTCATGTCCCCAAGGTCCCAGATGGACCTCAATAATGCTAACGCGTTAGCGCTCCAAATTCCTTCCACGCTTGAGAAATGTCCTTGCTTTTTTTCCTCTACCGCTCTACTTGTTACCTTTTACCTTTTATAATTATGATTACCAGCAAAGTTTGCGGTGCGAATGGATGGTCCATTCCACCCGTACACATTAAAGAATATAGGTCCATGTGATCGTAGGGAAATCATATTCATTTAAAGAGAATTGCTAATAATTTGCAAGAAAGATGATGAACATTTTTTAGTGAATTAAGTTTAATTATAGAAAATCCTGTGCAAATTATACAAAATCCTGCTTTAAGTTCTTGGAACCTCGCTCTGGGATTAATTAGCGAGAATAAGAAAATTCTGTGCAAATTATATAAATTTTTTTATTAATCATCGATACTTATTATAGGTCATCAATATTGAATATAGAGAGAGAAATAAAAATAAAAAGGAAAAGGAAAAGGAAAAGGAAAAGGAAAAGGAAACAACCCCCATCTTCTTGTGCCCTTTCCCTTCTTTCCATGAAAAAAGCAAACACCCCGTTTTGATTTTCAATCAGTATGAGTGAGAAAGAGAGGACAAGGGGGTCCTCTCTCTCTTTCCTTGCTTTTTTTAACGCGTACTGTTACCTTTTACCTCTTTTATAATTATTATGATTAGTGCATTGCTAATAATTTGCAAGAAAGATGATGAACATTAATTTTTTAGTCAATTCAAAATAACAAGATAAGGTTTGTTGAGGCTTTTCTTGGAACCTTGCTCAGGGATTAATTAGCGAGAATAAGAAAATGCTGTCCAAATTATACAAAATTTATTATTAATCATCAATATTTATTCTTGATCATCAATATTGAATAAAGGCTTATTTTCTAGTATAAACTATGATGAGATTGTTTATAAAAATAACTAAATTGAGGTTTTTCAATTACCTTTAAACATATCATAGTTTTAATAGGTGGATGGTACATCTTTTGAATTTATTAGAAAAAACATGTAATGTAAATTATAAAAAATATTTATTTTTCTGATATACATAGTAATAATAAATTAGATGATAGTAACTAGAAAATTGAAATTAGTTTAAATAAGTGTTATCAATTTCTATTTTATATATCTACGGAAGAAGTTCAAAGAATAGAATGAAATCAAATATTCTTAATAAAAGAAGAAAAAAAACATAAAAAGAAATAAAATATGTTTTTAATAAATATAAAATATGGATAACATTATAGAACAAGAAAGAGAAGTTAGATATTTCAAATTTTAGTAAGGATCAAATTGGATTGTTTAAAAAAGCAAAAACTGTCATTGACTGATTTAATTGGAAAGTATTTACAAGAAAGCTAAAAGAATTAAAGTTTTTAATTTTTATAATTATAATTTAAAATGGCAAGAAAAAAATCAATTATTTTTAAAATTGTTTTAAAAAATAAAACATCAACTATTTATATAATAGATAAATAAATCTATTAAAATAAATAAGATAATAACTAGTAAAATCAAGCAAATAATTCAAAACTAACAAGAAAATAAATATATTTTATAGGTCTGGTTTGAGTATGTTTTCTATCTTGATTGACTGACTGACTTGATAAGTCTTTGCTAAGAATAAATCAACTTTATTTTAAGGGTCTGTTTGATATTTTTTCATTTATTAATGAAATATTATTTTTATTATACAGTTATTAGTGTTAAATAATATTTATGTAGTCTTATTTATTAATGGTAGAATAATACTTTCAGTTTAACCTATATATACTTTATTTGTATTTAGGTTAAGACTAAGAATTCATAATATACAGATCATTCAGAATTCTAGCCTTCTTTTTTTTTGTGTTTGATCTTAATTATTTTACCATGGTATCAGAGCTAGTTTTATGGAACGAGGCTTAATCTCGAACACAGCTTCGCGGATCCAACTGTATGAGACAACAAAAGAGGTTTGGGATCATCTGCAAAGGTTATTCACACAATCAAATTTTACAAAACAGTATCAATTAGAGAATGACATACGAGCTCTTCATCAAAAGAATATGAGTATTCAAGAGTTTTATTATGCTATGACAGATCTTTGGGATCAATTGGCTCTTACAGAATCAGCAGAATTAAAGGCATGTGGTGCCTATATTGAGCGTAGAGAGCATCAACTATTGGTACAGTTTTTAACAGCACTTCGCAGTACTTTCGAAGGACTTAGAGGTTTAATTCTACATCGTTCTCCACTGCCTTCTGTTGACTCTGTTGTCAGTGAGTTATTGGCTGAAGAAATACGTCTTCAGTCTTATTCTGAAAAGGGAATCCTTTCTGCTTCAAATCTTTCAGTACTAGCAGTACCTTCTAAGCCATTCTCTAATCATCAGAACAAGTCTTACACAGGGGTTGGCTTCGATGAGTGCAGTTTCTGTAAGTAGAAAGATCATTGGAAGACTTTGTGTTCTAAGTTGAGACATCAGAATCAAGCTTGGAAACCTGGCAGCCAGTCACAATCTAATGCTCATAGACCACCTCAGGGTTATAAACCACCACACCACAATACTGCAGCAGTAGCTTCCCAAGGCTCTATTACCGATCCTTATACTTTGGCTGAGCAATTTCAGAAGTTTCTCTCCTTGTAGCCACAAGCAATCTCCGTTTCTTCTTCCATATGTCAGTTGTCTCATAGTTCCTCAGGTATGTCACACTCTGAATGGATCTTCGATTCTGGCGCTTCCCATTATATGTCTCTAGATTCCTCATCTTTTACATTTGTGTCCCCTTTGTCCTCCATTCCTATTATGACTGCTGATGACACTCTTATGCCCTTAACAGGTGTTGGTTCTGTTGTCACACCTCACTTATCTCTCCCTAATGTTTATCTTATTCCAAAACTCAAATTGAATCTTGCGTTGGTTGATCAAATATGTGATTCTGGTGATTATTTAGTCATGTTTTCTAGTTCTTTTTGTTGTGTATAGGATCTACAGTCTCAGAAGCTGATTAGGACAGGCCGTAGGGTGAATGGACTATATATTTTGGATGAGTTAAAAGTGTCACTTGCTGCTGCTGCTGCTGCCACTGCCGCCGCTGCTGCCACTGCCGCTGCTGCTGCCACTGTTGATTTGTCTTCATTTCATTTGAGTCTTTCATCTTCTAGTTTTTATTTATGGCATTCTCGTCCAGGTCATGTTTCGTCTTCTCGTTTGAGATTTTTGGCATCCACAAGAGCTTTAGGAAATTTAAAAACTTGTGACATTTTTTATTGTAGTGGATGTAAATTAGCAAAATTTTTCGCTTTACCTTTTAATCGAAGTATTTCTGTTTCTTCTTCACCATTTGATTTGATTCATTTTGATGTATGAGGACCTTCTCCTGTCGTCACAAAAGGAGGGTCTCGATATTATGTCTCTTTTATTGATGATCATACTCGTTATTGTTGGGTTTATTTAATGAAACATCGTTCTGAATTCTTTAAGATATATGCAGCTTTTTGAGCTCTTATCAAAACTCAACATTCTGCTGTGATCAAATACTTTAGGAGTGATTTGGGTGAGGAATACATCTCTAATAAATTTTGCCAATTGCTTACCTTAGATGAAACCATCCACCAAGCTTCATGTACATATACTCTTGAGCAAAATGGTGTTGCTGAAAGAAAACATAGGCATATTGTCGAAACTGCTCGTTCTCTCTTGTTGTCTGCTTTTATTCCTAATGAGTTTTGGGGAGAAGTTGTTCTTACTGCTGTAAGTTTAATTAATATGATTCCATCTTCTTATAGTTCGGGTCCATCTCCTTTTGAAAACTTATATGGTTATGTCCCTGATTATTCATCATCTAGAGTCTTTGGTTGTACTTTTTTCGTTCTTCGTCCTCATATAGAACGCAGTAAGCTATGAATGAGGAACTTTCTACTTTGCATAAGACAGATACTTGGGATCTAGTTCCTCTACCTCCTGGTAAGAGTGTTGTTGGTTGTTGTTGGGTGTATAAGATCAAGACTAATTCTGATGGGTCTATTGAGCGATAAAAAGCTAGGCTGGTTGCAAAAGGCTACTCTCAACAGTATGGTATGGACTATAAGGAGATATTTTTCCCGGTTGCAAAAATGACTACTATTCGTACTCTTATTGTCGTAGCTTCGATTCGTCAGTTGCATATTTCTCAACTTGATGTTAAAAATGCCTTCTTGAATGGAGATCTTCAAGAAGAAGTTTATATGGCACTCCCTCCTGGTATTTCACATGAATCTGGATATGTTTGTAAGCTTAAGAAAGCATTATATGGTCTCAAACAAGCACCCCGTGCTTGGTTTGAGAAATTCTCTATTGTGATCTCGTCTCTTGGCTTAGTTTCTAGCAGTCATGATTCTGCTTTTTTTTATTAAGTGCACTGATGCAGGTCGTATCATTTTGTCTTTATATGTTGATGACATGATTATTACTGGTGATGAAATTGATGGTATTTCAGTCTTGAAGACAGAGTTGGCTAGACGATTTGAAATGAAGGATCTGGGTTATCTTTGATATTTCCTAGGTATTGAGGTAGCATACTCACCTAGAGGTTACCTTCTTTCTCAGTTGAAATATGTTGCAGATATTCTTGAGCGAGCTAGACTTACTGATAACAAGACTGTAGATACTCCTATTGAGGTCAACGTGAGGTACTCTACTTCTGATGGTTTACCTTTGATAGATCCTACTTTATACCGCACTAATGTTGGGAGTTTGGTATATCTCACCATTACTAGTCTAGATATTGCATATGTTGTTCATGTTGTTAGTCAGCTTGTTGCTTCTCTTACTACTATTCATTGGACAACTATTCTTTGTATTTTGTGATATCTTCGGGGTACAGTTTTTCAGAGTCTTTTACTTTCATCCACCTCTTCCTTGGAGTTACGTGCATACTCTAATGCTGATCATGACAGTGATCCCATAGATCGCAAGTCTGTTATCGGGTTCTGTATCTTTTTAGGTGATTCTCTTATTTCTTGGAAGAGCAAGAAACAATCTATTGTTTCTCAATCATCCACCAAAGCAGAATATCGTGCCATGACATCCACTACCAAAGAGATTGTTTGGTTACGTTAGTTATTTGCTGATATGGGAGTTTCCTTTTCTCATCCTACTCCTAAGTATTGTGACAACCAGAGTTCTATTCAGATTGCTAACAACTCGGTTTTTCATGAGCGAACTAAGCACATTGAGATCGATTGTCATCTTACTCGTCATCATCTCAAGCATGGCACCATTGCTTTACCTCTTGTTCATTCTTTCTTGCATATTGCATATTTCTTTACCAAAACGCCTTCCATCTCTCGCTTTCGTTTTCTGGTTGGCAATCTCTTGATGCTTGTAGCTGCCGCATCGTGAGTTTGAGAGGAGATGTTAAATAATATTTATATAGTCTTATTTATTAAGGGTAGAATAATACTTTCATTTTAACTTATATATACTTTATTTGTATTTAGATTAAGACTAAGCATTCATAATATACAGATCATTCAGAATTCTAGCCTCCTTTTTTTTATGTGTTTGATCTTAATTATTTTAACAATTAGATCCTGGGTTAATCCACTGGGTCGGTCTAAATTTAATAACTATGGTTCATAGTCATACAACTAGTAGTTGCACTCAAGCTAATAATTTTTTTTAAAAAAATTAAAGATCAATATTTTTTGTTGGCATCAAATAATTAAAAATGAGAATTTCAAAGCAGAGGGTTTAAGAAATATTAAAAGAGAAGGTTTTGTGTAATTATTAGATAATTGAAATCATCACTAATCTCCTTTGTTCATTTTCTTTTTTTATTACCCCTAGCATGCACAATACTTCATGTCAACGTTTAAACAGCTTTAATAGCATGCACATTAATACCATGAAATTACAACTCTAAATTTATTCTTTAGCAATTATATAATGGTCGCTCTTTGACAGTTATTGCATTTCTAATAATTTGCACGAAAATTAATATCCTTTCTCAACCTGCACCTACCATGAAATTAACATCCTTTCTCGAAATCTCCTAGCAATTTACGGAGGAAATTTCCTTGTGCTCTCTCTTGTATATTATTAGAAAAATTGTCATTGACTGATTGACTTGCAAAAGTATTTGCAAGAAAGCTAAAGAATTAGAGTTTTTAAAATTTTTAAATTATTAAAAACATCCAATTGTTTTTTTTTAAATCAAGAATAAAACATCAACTATTTATATAATTGCTAAATAAATCTAATAAAATAAATCAGAAATAACTAGTAAATAATTTAAAAATAACTAGAAAATAAATATATTTCCATTTGAGTATGTTTTCTATCTTGATTGACTTTCTAAGCATAAATGAATTTTACTCTAAAAAGTCTGTTTGATATTTTTTTTATTTTTACTATTTTACTTCAAAGTTTTAATTTCATATTCTTTACAATGTATATGTTATTTGATTAGTTTGATCATAGGATATGTTAAGCATTGACTCGAAATTACCACTTAAAATTCTGGATTGAAAACTAACTTAAATGCTGGCCACCAACCTCTTTTTGCTCGATCTACGGGGAGAGAATCAAGGTAAAAAATGTGTTTTCTTACTTTACGATCGCGGACAAGACGCTCAGGATTATGGGAAGGTGTTTTTTGTTTACTAGGAGGTTTAATTGGTAGCCGGGATTGGGATGAAAGGAGGGGAAAAGAGTCAGCTTTCCATATACGTTTAAGAAAACCTAGATTTCTGTAGATTTTAGAAACAAACAACGTCATTTTAGCTTTTCATTAAATATAAAAATTTGTTTCCTTTTCCAAGCAAAACACACCATTTCAATCAATGTGAAAAGGTGTCGTTTTACTTTAGATTTTCTTCATTTGGAACTATGCCAAACACACCATTTGAAACTATGCTAAATGCATCATTTTAGCACTTTTGTGCTTCGATGCATAGACTTTCAATTCTTTATTTTGATCAATTTCCAACTATTTTCCTTATTTTTTTTTTTAATTTGATATTGACCGAATTACAATATGACCTTTAATTTCATTTCAGTCATTGATTCTTCCAATCTTTATTTTTAAGCCAAATGGATTCCCAACTTCAATTTTTTTTCCAATTAAACCTCTAATTAATTTTTTAAATTGGTTATTCATTTCAAACTTATTTTTGAACTTTTATTTTCTAATTGCAGCAAAATTAAACTAATTGAATCTTTTTATTTTTCAATTCAACTCTTAATTATCATCTAAAAATTATCGAAATCAATTTTTACATGTAATACTTAATTATTAGTCTAATTTCAATCTTAGCTATATTTTTTTTTATTTGTTTATTTTTCTAATTATTTCTAACCTCTCAAAAAATAATAAAAAATTACCAAGATAATAAAATAATTAAAATTAATTAAATTCAATGTTATCAGACGGCCCAACTGATGGGTGAACCCGGGACTGAGGTAACCCGGGACCTTAGCCGGGTATTGTACGTATACAATAATGTGACGAGCTTGTCAACTCCGGTAGATTTGAAGTAATCAGGAAAATGGGGCAGACAGGGAATGGCAGAGACGGTTGCGTGAGGGAGATGAAGGAGAGGTCAGGGGAAGCAGGAAGATGGGAATGGAGGCCAAGGGGTCTTCTGTTTGTGGGGGTCTGGAAATGTAAATGGAAACGGCTTTGGCTCTCTGGTTCTGTTTTTTGGCAAGGAAATGGGGGGCGGCGGCTGGCTTAGAGAAGATAGAAGATTGGGTTTTTTTAGAATTTCTTTGGGTTTCCTCAATTTTCATCTAAAATTGCCTCATTACTCTTTTTTTTGTTTTTTTGTGAAAACCTTTATTTATAAGTAAAATATTGTTCCATTCTTAAACATCGGTTCCTCAATTATAATGTTTTTGCAAATTTTGATTTTTTATGTATTTTGAATTTTTTTTAAAACGAGCAATATCAATATTGACCCAATAAAAATAATTAATGAATTTAAAAATAACACGTTAAAAGTCACATTCAAAAAACTTTTGAAAATTTAAATTATTTTGAAATGACGCTGAAAATTCTAAAAACGATGCAAATATATCAAGAATATATTTTTTTAGGTTTTTGTTGTTTTTTGTTAGTTTTGGATTTTTCAGAAAACTTATCAAAAAAATAGGTCAAAATTGGGTAACAACATCGGGTCTGTTTTATTGAAAACCCGGGCCTGCAATTGACTATGAGAAAACCGGTCAACCCACCAAGTAGATCTGGAACCCGGGTGACCCAACAAAACCTGGTAGAAATTTTTTTTTTTAAATGTGTTTTTTCTTCTAGCTAGAGACATCTATTTTTTTAATATTTTTCAGTTGGTTACTAACTCATTTCAAAGTTTACTATATAAATATTAGAAGAATGTTTTATTTTTTTAACGTGGGATTTGAAACCTTTTAGTATATATACTTTATGTTTGCTAGAAAAAAAAATTATTTTTTTTCAATATGAAATAAAAATATTTTTAATTTAAATACTTCAACTCAAAAGAATAAGATAATATCTTTTCAATGTGGAATAAAAAAAACCTTTTAAAATAATCTTTTAAACTTTATTATTTATAACATGTATAACTTATATCCAACTTTTTAATTTTTTTCATATGAAATATTAAAATTTTAAATATTTTTTTTTATTTTTCCTGGTTGACTTAGATTAATCCTTATAACCGGAGACTCAGCTCCATGACCGAGTCGATTCCAAGTCGGGTTTCATAATTATGAATAAATTTAATGAAAAAACATATATTTTTTTTATAAAAATAAAGGGTAAAAAAATTAAATTATGACATATATCATTAATAATTGACATACTCTTGTAACAAGCATGAAACTTTATATCACTTCATGATACCCATGTTTTTAACGCTTTACACCGCTTTAATAAATTGTTACAGTAATAGCTCAGAGAGAAGAACGGTTCAAGAGAAAATAATAATGGGATAATCTAGTAGTTGGTATAGTGATAAAAACTTGAAATTAAAAAACTTATTTTTTTTGTAATTTCAGGTTCGAGTCCTATGGTTGTTAATATAATAAACACTAGAGGTTTATATAGTCGTTAACTTCAGAACCAGTAAAATTAGTTAAGATACGTGTAAATTAATCCGAACACCCCTATTAATTTAAAAAATAATAATAATGGAGATGAAGCAAAATCTCTGTTTGATTTTTTCTTTTTTGTGTTTTTGGTACATTGGTCAACGATAGCTTGGAAGACTTTGGTAGCAGTAAGTAACATGTTCTTCCTCAATAATGTTAACGCGTGGACCCTGTTCTTGTGGAAACTTTGCAGAGGATCTTAATAAAAACAAGTAAATAGAAAAATATTATTTTTTAAATATAAAAACTAGAAAACCTGATAATATTGAATAAAAAATAAAATAAAAAAATTATTCTTTTCAAGTAGAAATAAATATAAAAGTTTAATAATATTGAATAGAAATAAATAAAATTTTTAAACTAAATAAAAATGACAGAAAAAAATATTTATTATCCTAAAAATTCTTATATTAAAATCTTAATTTATCACATGAACCGAGTCTATATGCTAAAACCAGAAAAAAAAACAAATGTAACAAAAAAAATTCTACACAACAAAATTAATTATAGAATCGTATATTTTGAGACTAAATTGAGGTTTTTGAATTATCTTTAAACATAACATGATATGCTTTGTATATCCTTTGAATTTATTAGAAGTAACGTGTAATGTAAAGTATGAATCGCTTACCATTAACTAGCCTTTTCAATTGAATTTTTTATTTAAATGAAAAGGAAAATTTATTTTATTATGAAAAAAATATTTATTTTTCTGATATATCTAATAATAATAAATTAGAGATAGTAACAAGAAAATAGAAAGTAGATTGAATAAATGGTATCAGTTCTGTTCCACTAGAAAATAATGGAAATTGTAAAGTTAATATTAACAAGAAAATAATTATTTTAATATTTAAAAATTAAAAAAAATACTGTATAGCTGTTTTGTATAAATTGTAAAGTTAAGGACTCTTTTGTGCTTGGTAAAATACGTCACAATAAAGTTAATAAATAATAACACAAGAAAGGATCAAAGTTAATAAATAATAGCATTCTTTAATAGATTGTTAAAGTAAAAGCACTGTTTTTAATAGTTTCTGTTTCGGCTTTGGCTTCTGATTCCTTGGCTTTAGGTACAACCTAAGGAGGTAAAGCTTCTGTTTCTTCGTTCTTGTTCCTTTATATATATACATTCTCAATTTCATAAAAAAAATATAATTAAAAGGCATTTTTTTAAATAAAATAATATTAAATCAAGCATGCTCTTGTTCAAATTATTAATTAATTATAATTAACTTGAGGTCTTTAGAAGAAATAAAAGGGAAAGACAAAATTATCTTTGCCATAACAATAGACGTAGTCCACTTTCCAAACCAGTCCCTACTAAATAGAATGATGGTCCCATAAATTGTTTTTTTTCTTTCCAGCCCGCCAAGTAGTTTGCTCTCCCCCACGGGACCTCCTTCACATGGAATATTGAATCCTATTTTTAAAAAATTTATTTTTTTTATAAAAAATAAATTATTTTATATATTTTAAATTATTTTGATGTTCTAATTTTAAAATATAAAAAAATAGTATTTTAATGTATTTTAACACGAAAAATATTTTGAAAAACAACTACTACTATACTCTCAAATAAATTATAAATTGGACAAAAATAAACAACCGATAATAATATAATTAAAATGATAAAAAATTATTTAAAAAGTAATTTGAAACCAATTAATTTTAAAAAAACCAAAAAAAAAACAGGCGATGAAAACCAATTCATAAAAAAGTAATTGGTTATTAATTTAGACTAAAAGGATGAAATAATGAAAACAAAAGGAGTTTGAGGGTATTCATTTTATTGTTCAAAGGAACGAAAAAATACATTCCAAGTATTAAGTGTTTTATTGTTATAAAGTTTTTCGAATATTCAGAGAGAAATAAAATAAAATAAAATAAAAAAAGAGCAAAGGGAAACAACCCCCATCTTTCTTGTTCCCTTTCCCTTCTTTACATGGCTTACTCAATGAAAAAGCAAACACCCCATTTGATTTTCAATCAGTATGAGAGTGAGAATGAGAGAGAGGTAATTTCGACTATACATAGAACTCGACAGGACAGAAAACTTGAAGATAAAATAGCATTGATTTACAACCATGGCTTCAAGGGCCAGGAATAGAACCAGGTAAAAGTTTTTTATATCTAAGAAAGCAAGAAGGTCCCACTAATGCATGTTCTCCGCAAACTACCCCCAATTTCGCCACCACAGCTCAAGTAGCTTTGAGTCATTCCAACAAATAGGAATTGAATTCAAAGGAATAAATCATTAAATGCGGAGTTGGTGTTCTCGTGTTTGTGGTGATGATAAATGTAAGAACGGACAGAGAGATGAAATAGGAAAAATTCATGTATCTATTAGTTGGCAGCAGTTATCATTCGGCCCTTGCCGCCCACGAAATCCCTTTATGCTGCTGTTAATTTTTTAAAGACGCGTATCAGGTGTTTGATAAAATTCCT
>Ga0325402_1000695_pt1 | contig 24942 bp, 21 predicted proteins | sample PopdelMetagenome_22_FD_207212 | JGI IMG/M metagenome (GOLD analysis project Ga0325402, IMG submission 207212) | Populus deltoides microbial communities from Bellville, Georgia, United States - Xylem-PdKOR-R3 | ecosystem: Host-associated > Plants > Phyllosphere > Stem > Wood/Secondary xylem...
TGCTTATTCTGCTCCAGCAAGACATGGATGCTTAAAGGTGGTTGAAAATAATTACTGTGCTTCAAAAAGGGGTATGTTCTAATTTTGTTGCCCCAGTGATGTAGTCTAAATATTTGCAAGGTCTGTGCTATTCCCATTAAGAGTCTTTTCAGTGTCTAAACATGCCATTGTAGTTATTTATAGGGCTTAGTTTGGCGATTTAGGTTTTAGGATTGTACTTCAAAGAAGGAAACAAATAATTCTTTACATGTGATTTAGTAGTTTTTTTTTTATTTATTGGTGCTTCAAGTGTTGGTTGCTGCTATTGTTCTGAATAGTGTAACTCATGTTTGGTTGATGATTGCTCTCTCAAACTTACCAATAATGCTGATGACATAAGGCAAAACATGCTCTATGAGAGGCACAGTAAGAAAGGGAGGGATTAGTAAGTTTTGCCAGAATAACACCTGAATTGCTAATATCATATGATATACTGGTTTTGCTTTCCTAAGTGGCTTCACTATGCCTTTAAAGTTTTAATTCATGCAGCATTGGGTTTGTAAGGAGATGAGCAATAAAATGGGTGATTAGTTTTTAGAAGTATCTACAATAAGGCTTTGGTGATGGATGATTCATGCATGAGTACATTTTTGGATCAGTGAACCCTTATGTTTTTTATTTTTTTTAAATTCTACTAGGTGTCCTTTGCAATGGCTGCCTTGAGGTTTAATGGGTTCCCGGGCATTTGTTTTTATGACAAGTGTAGTGACAATGCTTTATTAAGTCAGATCTAGACACCAGCAGACCTGCTAACTCCTTTCCCCATTGTATATTTGGGTGACAGCAGCAGATCTGGTAATTGGACAACTTAGGACAGTGCATTAATTAGTCGGGTCTAGACACTTACAGATTAATGGGTTCCTGGCCATTTGTTTTTTTTTCACGAGTGTAGTGACTTAATTAGGTCTGGAAACCTGCATGAGCAGATACCGAGTTTGATGCAATCAAGATGTTTTATTTTAAAAATTGTTATGCACCACAGATCGCCTCATTTTCTTTTTAGCCAGTACTTAGAGATTTATGAGATGCAAATGATTTCACTCCCCCAAACCTTTTTCCCAACAAGAGATCAAGAAATAAAGTGGAGGCAGCTGAATGACATTAACACTGATTTGTGCAATCCGAAACATTGATGAAGTTAGAAACTGAAGACTCAATGGGTTGACAGACTGCTGTTGAAATTGATAAAATAAGGACTTCTTAGCAAATCATTTGTTGCTTAATGCTTGCTACATAGCTATGAAATTAACAAGAAGCTTACTGCAGTTTCCTAGCAAAATGATAAACAAATGGAACAATGGACTCGTTAATTACTTTAATCCTCTAGTTAATCAGAATGGGATGGCCTTCTTTTGACTTCTAGTATTCTCGAAAAGACTTGATCATTGATGATTGGCTCTGCAAATTGCTTGCTGGAAGCCAATTCTGGCTGTAAACCCTCTTTTTTTTTCTCTTCAATTTGCTGAACTAATTCCCATGATATTGCTGGAAAGTGAAACAAAGATCAACTATTTAAGCCCTGCCCTTTCAGCATATTCATGATATTGCTTTTCTGTGTGTTACATAGAGGTGTTGCCCAATTATTTTATCGATGAGTATCTTTAACTGTTTTTGACATATAGGTGGGGTGCAATGTCTGTCCATTTTGAATAGTGTCTTTGCCATTATCTTTGGTCTCCTTGCACTGTTTCTTGGTTCAAGCCTCCTGACACTGGGGAGTAGTTGCTCATTGCCTTTGTTTTGGTGCTATGAGATTGCAACATGGGGGCTAGTCCTTTTATATGCAGTAACTGCCATCTTTTTAAGAAGGAAAGCTGCTCTGATTCTTGACGAGAGTTATTTTGGTGGTCGAAACCTGGGTCTGGAAATGTTGGAAGCCAACACCATGGTGGTCACTCCAGATCTAGAAAGACGAGTTAATGAAGGTTTCAAGACTTGGATGGGGTCGTCCCTCCTATCTTCTGATGAAGAAGACGAACCTGACAATTATTCAGAATCACCTCAAATCACTCGCACCTCTTCTAACAGACAAAGAATATGATCTTGAAGTCAAGTGGCATGTGTAGCTTTTTTGCAGAGTTTTCTCAAGTCCAGCATCGAGGCCGTATGGAGCTTGTCATGTTAACTGATGGTTATCAGAAGCCAGTTTAGCAGCTGACACTGTAATGAGACGAACAGTGAGTGCATGGCTTTGATGATGATGTCCATGTGACTATACCCACTGTTGCACTTTTGGCCTTTGAGGTAGTCATCGTAGATATGTAGGTTGTAAATAATTAAATGTTGATTTCACTTTTTATGTTGGGCTCCAGAGTTAATGAAAAAGCAAGCATTTACATTCCACTAGTGATTTGATTAGCTCGAGAATTCCAGGTCTAGCAAGCAGATTGTTCATACGATTTCTTTTTACACCGCCACATCCCAAAATGTCAGCTGAATTTTCAGGTGACTTCGTTGGCTAAATTTGTTACCGGGGATGGCAATGGTTGGGTATCAATGTATATATTATTGCTCCATGATATAAAAAATTTAGATATTTATAAAAAAAATAGGTTTTGAATATTTATTTTGGAATTCATTACACCGGCTATTATTTATTATTTAACATAAAATAAATAATATGTATATTATTTTACTTTTAACATGTTATTTCATAAAGATAAATTTTTCTGTGAACACATCTTTTATTTATCTCAAATTGTTTATGCTAAAAAAATATATTTTATGATGGTTAAAATAAACTAAAAAAAAATTAAAATAATATATTTATATTTTATTTTGTATAATTGAAAGCATAGTTTTTAAACTCAACTCGGTGGTCGACCCGACCCAAGACCTGGATCACGGGTTTTAATTAGGTCACTGGGTCATGCCAAGTTGATCCTTATTTTTTTTTATAAAACAAAATGATGTTGTTTTTGTAAAAAAATAAATAGTTAATAAATTACGATATGATTTTTGATCGAGTCATCTAAATTTTTGTATTTTTCTATTTGTTTTTATAAACTTGATCTGGTTCTAGTTCTAGGTGTATCGAGCCAAATTTCAAAAATATGATTAAAAAAATATAAAAAATATAATAAAATCATGTTCAAAGAAAATGAATATCATGATTTTTTTTCTAGAGTGTTCATAAAAAAAAACCAAAGGAAAAATGGAAAAAAAAACAGCAAAGTGCCAACCATCATAATTGAGAAAATATTTGCACCTCACACAGTTACTCGCCTGTTTCAACCAAGCTACAATGCTAATTTGTAATAAATCAACCACAAAAATATATTAAATTTCTTCTTTAAACTGTGAGCATCATAGAAAATCAATTCTTCCCAAGACAGGAAAATCTTAATGGGCCTTATCACAACTTTTAAAAAGCCCAACTGTAATAACTAAACCCTAGTGTGCGTCCCCGCTTCTCTCCCTCGCTGCCTCTCCCACTCCCCCATCTTCTTCTTCCCTCTCTATCTTTCCCTAATCTGCTTCCTCCGAACCCTAATTCTCCAACCATGGCAGCATCGTACGACTACGAAGACGCTCCTAGCAGACACGATGAAGAAACTGGTCCACAAGGTTACGACCCAAACTTCGTCCCGGACTCCGTCAAGTCCTTCGTAACACACTTATACAGACACATACGAGAGAAAAATGTGTACGAGATTCACCAGATGTATGAAACGTCTTTCCAAACACTCTCCGACCATCTCTTCAAAGACACTCCTTGGCCTTCAGTCGACGCGGTCGCAAATTATGTCGACAATGATCATGTTTTTTGCTTGCTTTATCGTGAGATGTGGTTTAGGCATCTGTATGCAAGACTTTCGCCCACTCTTAAACAGCGGATTGATAGTTGGGATAATTATTGTGGTCTTTTTCAGGTTTATTTATTTATCTTCTTTTTCTCTTTTCAATTTTTTCTGTTTTGTAATAATTGTTACAATTTTTGTTTGTTTGATTTGACAGGTGGTGTTGCATGGAGTGGTGAACATGCAATTGCCGAATCAGTGGTTATGGGATATGGTGGATGAGTTTGTTTATCAGTTTCAGAGTTTTTGTCAGTATAGAGCTAAGATGAAGAACAAGACTGAGCAAGAGATTGCCCTTTTGAGGCAATTTGATCCGGTAAAGATTTTGTTGCTTGTAGTTTGGGGATGGCTTTTTTTATATAATGTTAATTTGATTTTTTTATTGTTTCAATGTTGGGTGCTGTTATGGAAGGAAAGGGAAATAAATCAGTGAATTGTAGGGCGCATTCTTCCCAGAATTTGTGATGCGAGAAACAATGCTTAAGTCTAGTGTTATTTGTGGCTTTTATTTGTTGGAAATTGGTGTTTAGTTTTTCAACAGAGATGAGAAATTGGAATTTACCCCATAAAAATTGATGAGACAATAACGGAAAAGAGGAAAAATTAGAACTAGGAAGGTTGTTTTTCAGGTTTTTTTTTATTGCTTGAATGGAATATTGCACCTTTTATCTTGACTTTGGGAAACATGGGGTGAGCAATGAAATTTGAGCCAAGATGGAATTCCGAACTAGCCCTTCTGTTGCTTATGTTGATGGATGCTATAATGTGATAATTACTAGACTCATGCTATTTTACAGATGTTTTTTGTTGGATTTAATTTTGGATTATTGGATTAGAATTAAAGGGTTGTGTACGTACAGGCTTGGAATGTGTATGGAGTGCTGAACTTCTTGCAAGCACTGGTGGAGAAGTCTAGTATCATTCAGATACTGGAGCAGGAGAAGGAAGGTATTGAACAATTCACTGCTACTGATGGGTATGATTATAGTGGTGGCAGTAATGTCTTGAAGGTTTTGGGGTATTTCAGTATGGTTGGTTTGCTGCGAGTTCATTGCCTCCTGGGTGACTATCATACTGGCCTGAAGTGCTTGCTTCCCATTGACATTAGTCAACAGGGTGTCTATACCAGTGTCATAGGAAGCCACATCGCTACAATATACCATTATGGTTTTGCCAATCTTATGTTGAGGAGGTATGCACTAACTATGGTTTTTCATCAGCATATATCTGTTTTCTTTCTTCATTTTCTTGTTTTAAGACTCCATCCTTATATTTCCCTTGAGTTGGTCTATTTTGCTCAAGCCTATCATGCCAGTAACTCTCAGGTTTGTATGAATTACACTTGAAAAAAAACCCATGTGAAGTAGAGAGACTAGAGTATTCCCAGACAGTAAGTGAGCCTGTTGAGTCCATATCTAAACTCTCAATCATACTCCCCAATTCTCATTCCAACCCAAGGATAAAAATATCTAATCTCTTAGGTTAGTCCCATTGTTTCTTCTTGTTTATTGGTTTGCATATATAATATTGTTCTGGGCTTTACCTGAATGAAACCTTTTTTTTTTCTGTCCTTTTAATGTCAAACATCTTTTTTGTTTCTTTTTATAGGTATGTGGATGCTATTCGTGAATTCAATAAAATTCTCCTGTACATATACAAGACGAAGCAGTATCATCAGAAATCTCCACAGTATGAGCAGATATTAAAGAAGAATGAGCAGATGTATGCTTTGCTGGCAATTTGCCTGTCACTTTGCCCACAAGTGAAGCTTGTGGATGAGACAGTCAATGCACAATTAAGGGAGAAGTATGGTGAAAAGATGGCTAGAATGCAAAGATATGATGATGAGGCATTTTCTCTCTACGATGAACTCTTCTCTTATGCATGCCCTAAGTTCATTACTCCCTCAGCTCCAAGTTTTGAAGAACCTCTTGTAAACTACAACCAGGTATGCTTTCACATTTTACATGAACAGAGCTACCAGGAATGTTTGAACAGCACACATATTTCTTGGTGCTCTTGTCATTGACCATCTAACCTTTATGGAAATCACTTGCAAATTAAATTATATATGCATGCTTTCACTGAAGTTGAGGTATGCTGTATGTTATTAAAATAAATTTGTTATAGTGATGCAGATGCTAACATAATATCAAAGTGGATACTTAGAATTTTCTTAATGCCAGAAATAGGAGTAGAAGGGAAGAAAATAGCAGTGACTGTGGTCACACCATTCTAAAGCAGCATATTTTTCTCCTACAAGTATTTTTAATAATGTCATCTGATTCATGTTGCCATATGTTTTATATGGACAAAGATACCACTTATAAATTCCATATGGTTTAGACACAGCTGTACCCTTTGTGAGTTATCTGGATTGGGAAATTAGGATTCGCTCTTAATTTACTCTCTTAAAAGGTAATGTCTGCATATCAAGGAAGTTACATTCTATCTGTTTTGATGTAGGCTGAACCAAGCATTTTGGCAGCTGACCTGCTAGGCCCTCAACCTTAAACCCTCTCTGCCTCTGCATGCACATGATATTTACAAATTGCTGTTTATGTCTGCAGGATGCTTACAGACTGCAACTGAAACTGTTTCTTTACGAAGTAAAACAGCAACAATTGTTGTCAGGTGTTCGAACCTTCCTAAAAGTGTATTCTACTATATCCCTTGGGAAGCTTGCTAATTACATGGAAGTGGATGAACCTACTTTAAGGTGAGGTTTTTGTTCCATAGGCTTATTTCATTTAAACCTTTAATAATTGGAAATGATGTCTTGAACATGCTGCTGTTACATCTTACAGGACTATCCTGATGACATACAAGCACAAGACTCATGCTGTTGATTCCGAGGGAAAGATTATATCTAATGCTGATGTGGATTTCTACATCGATGAGGTTTTTTTTTTTGCATGTGACTAGGTTGTTGATCTTTTTTTAAGTTGCGCATGGAATTTAATATGATGTTAAATTGACATATTAGCATGTTCTTGGAGTTTTGATAGTCTTTTTGGACCTTTGCAACTAGCTGAACTTGTTGATTTTATTCACAACGTTGAATAAACAAATCACCGAGCCTTTCAGCAATTCATGAGAAAATTTACCATTGCAACAACCAATTCTTCGTCATCATAGCACAGAATCATGGTTCCTATGATATAATTGACTATGGCGAGAACCAATTCTTCGCCATCATAGCTGTTGTTGAGTTGTGGTGTCCGCACCATAAGCCATACATTTATGTACTCATGTTTGATGTGTGCATGTACTGATTACATCCAACTAAGCAATGCAAGTTAAAATACTTCCAAGATATACTATGGAAAGGCAAGAAGTAATTGGCGGTATTTATTGGAAAATTTCTGCTCTTTTGTTCTCAAACAATGCTTTACTACTGCAGGACATGATTCATGTTGTTGACACCAAACCAGTGAAGCGATATGGTGATTACTTTTTGCGGCAAATTGTCAAGGTATGCTCATTTTCTTATTTGCTGGTGTTCCAATTTTCACAACAGTGTTTAACTTCGCCTGTCATGATTTTTTTTCTTTTCCTTTATGATACAGTTTGAAGGGGTGATAAATGACATGGATCGGATAAAGCTGGAATGAAGGCCTATAACGTAGAATTTGTATTGCCTTAACTTGCATCTAGATTCTCTTTGTTTGGCTGAGATTTTGTTATCTATTGGCATTTTTTCAGTTTTATTTATTTTAAAATTTTGAATCAGTGCAACTGTGTTAGTTCTGCCCCCCCTAAAAAGAAGAAGAGAGAAATTGGCTTTCGGGATCCTTAAAAATGTTGTCGCCATGTCATTCTCACAATTCATGAAATATACAAGGGGCATTATTATTGTACTTGGAATGGTTTATGCTTCTACCATGAATAGTATAGTGTACATCATGCATTAGACTAGTGCCTAGCACCTACATTCATTAACCCTAACAAACAGCATCATGCTGTAGCAATGAATCCGATTTGTGAAGCAAGTTTAACATGCTGCTTTTTTCTTTTCAAAGGTAGTCCTCTTCTTCTTTTCTTTCCCAGGACCGATGACTCTCTTGTCCAGTGCAGCTAACTATTATAGGAGGATGACTAGCTTGTTCATTGCTATTAACTACTATAATGGGATGCTGTCCTCCCAGGACTACCAGCAGTTTAGGCTGTTAATTAATTGCTGGAAAAATGAACAAGTACCAGGTGCTGTAATGGAAACAAAAATTGTGGGCATGAGAGAGGCCCTTATTGAATTGCAGTTGAAAGTGGCAGAGATTGCTACCTTCCACTCCAGCCATTATCTAGACTGGTACTCGCTTCATGAAATGGTTAGGATCTCTGCCTGTTGCACCACTGTACTGTTCCTTCTCCTTGTGCCTTTGCGAGGATGTGATTGCTTGATCATGTGTACCGCCAATTTGTTAGAGTCAAGAACGAGGTAATGCAGCCCTTGCAAGTAAGCCTGTCTCGCCGTCAAGAACTTGAGGGCAATCTAATTTTAGCTAGCACAGCTGCAAATTTATTTATAAAAATAACACAGTGAGATGCACATGCGTGACCAATCAAAAATTTTTTTTGCATAGAGTTTAAAGGCTATAAAAATATTTATGCCATTAAGATCTTGCACGCGATACCTGTGTCTCAATAAATTATATTATTTTCACAAATAAATTTTCACGGCTGAAATTTTTAGTCATACTAGGTTTTTTTTTCAAAAAAACTCCAATTAAGTTTTTTCCAAAAAAATTCCAATCAACATTGTGTCACGAACATTCTATAATGTCTCGGGACCACCTGCGAGGCATCCCGCTTTCAACATGTGGGCTGTCTTCTCTGCCTCTAGATTTTGTGCTGGACAGACAGGAAGCCTTCCCTTTCTAACTTTTACTGGCCCTTGCGTGTACCGTACAGGTGTTTTATGTTGTATTTTATTTATTTATTTATTTATTTTTAGTATTTTTTAATTAATATGATATCCGAATTAGCTTGTATGTATCTTGATTAATCTTATAGATCCTAAAATTAATGATTATATAAGCTTTTAGTGGCTTTAAAATTTGTAAAATTCAAACTGATAATTTTTAGAAAGTAAATTTAAAATTTAACACCTTTTAAATTTTATTTTATTTTATTTTTGCATTTCATTGTTTTGACAGATTGTGGTACTGATTTTTCCTAACCTAGTCTTTATGGAAAGAAAAGCATATTGGACTCTTGAGTGTTACTTATTGTCGCTCCATGCATACTTGACTGTTAGGTTTGCCTTCAGCTTGGTGGTTTCTGTATATCTTGATGTGCATCTCTCATCTACCTTTCAAAGGAAGTGCAATTCCTACCCTCTTGCATGCAAAGAATCACACCAGGAACACCCTCTGTGTGTCTATTAACCACCAAAACAATATCAGTAGAACCCACTCTTCGCACATGCTTACGGACCACCAACCCCCTCTCCCTTTCTACACCAGTTCAGCAGAGCATGGCGGCACTTGTGTTTCAAATGGGAAATAAGCTTGAGAGGAGCTTATTATTCTTCTGCCTACCAATATTGGTTATGATAGCTGCTCAACACAGGTAGATTCAATACCAGAAATGACAAAGTGTGCAAGGTGTTGCTTGCGCAACTCAATCAGGATAGTCAACCTGATGATGCTCTTGTGTGGGACTGGAATCATCATATATTCACTTTGGCTGGAAAAGAAATGGGATCAAGGTATTGCTAAGTTCCCTCATAGGCAATCTCCTCTAACACCATGGTATGTTTCTCATCCCCTCTTATTCTTCTCAACTACACACACGTTCCTTCAAACATCACTTCATGGAATCCTTTTCCTTTTCGATGAATTGAGATTATATCATTCATAGAGGAAGGAACATATCAATTCATGGTTGATTCAAGAGATCCAAGGAATGGCTCCTCGGAATTCTAACAAGTTTTGTTTTTTTTTTTCCTGGTTTCAGGTTTATATTCACATTTTTAGGAGTGGGAATTGTTGTCTGCTTAAGCACTGTCGGTGGTCATGTTATAGCTAATTGCATCAGCAATTCTACTCTCCTTTTCGTATCCTTTCTGCTTATCATTAACAAAACTAGAAAGAACAAAAGACATTCTGAAGCATTTCAAGCCTTATCATTTTCGAGGACTGCTTAACCAGTGATCATGACATCCTTAATATAAGCTCATTATCTGTGCTTCTAGAGGAAGCTCGCCATCCATTATGGTTACATGTTGCTTGTAACATTTAAGTCTGCTACATATAATTTCCGTCCTTGACTTAAACTTCAGTACATTGTTACCATCTGCTGCCTTCTTTCCCTTGAGGCGACCGCGGTCTTCGCGATTTTCTTCAAGACGGACTGGGGAAAGGTATGCTTGCGCTAAGTTATCTGATTAATATATAAATGAGATGCTCTTAGTAATGTGACCATAATATGGTCAAAGCTTATCTCAACCATTTTGAGACACAGATTAGCATCTACGGTTTAGTTATTGGTAAATTCGCATTATCTTGAAGCTAGGAAGGACAGGTGTGGTTTCCACATCCCCTTTACCCTGCATTTGGCTTGTTCTGCAGAATAGTCTGAACTCAAGTCTGATTTAATACGCAATCTATATGATCCCTGAGCCTACTTTCGAGTCTCGATATGATGCCCAGATGCTGGTCATAAGCTGCTTGTTCATGAATTTAATTTCCATGGTGTACTTAATTCGTAAACATTTTGCGAACAAGACTGTACTTCTCATGTCATATTTATCCATGTATGTACAGAAAATTTCTGCATACACGGGCGAAAAAAACACGTACTTTGAGATGTTTATATTGACCCATGTAAAGATAAGCCGTGCAATCACGATCTTGATTTTGGTGGCTCAGGTAACTCTAACACAAAAGGCTTGATAGTTCATCAAAACTTTAGTCATTAGAGTATTTAGTTTGTTCTCTCCTGAGAAGGACACAGGAATTTATATTGGTAGTTATCATTTTGCAGAGCAGTGTCGTTATACTTGCTGCCATTCTTTGGGCAGTAGGTAGCGAGCCAAGAACTGACTTTCTCGAGGTGGATACCTCGGTTTTTATTCAATCCTTTCTGGTGCCAGCAGAATCACCTGGATTTGCAGAGAGACCAGGACATGCTTGCAGAAGATGTGGGACCAGTGTACCTCTAGGAGGAGGAAATGCACTAAGAAGCCTTTTGTCACGTTTTAAGAGCTTACTCAGAAGGAGATTTCAGAGAACATACACTGTTTATTAATCTCCCTTCCACCCTCTTTCAGTTGAGCACAACAAAGGTTTTGCAAGTTCTGTACATTGTACCAATGCTTAAGATACAATGTATGGAGAAATTTTGTAGGTTCAATGAAAGGCTCGCTAGAAAAAATGCGTAGAGATGCTCCCAAAGTTGCTTCCATGTCTCACCATATAAATTTCGACACCAACTTTAAATAATCTAGTACAATGGTTCCCATCACCATATTTTTCTCGCATCATGTTTCCTTTCCTTTTCTATGTTCACCTTCCAAAAATAATTATTCAATCCTACGACCATATCATCTAGCAACTAGTATATATAATAAATTCTTTATATTCAATTGTTGATCAAGAATGTATATATACTCTAAAATATCGCTATCATGATGATAGTTGTTAGATGAGTTAGGGGTATTAACTATTAACTGATTTAGGGTATGGATTAATGGGTTGCTTAGCATGTCATTCGTCAATTTAGGTTAATTATTTTTGTTTAAAATGACATGGTTTTTTTATATATAAAAATAGTTTGATTCAATTAAATTTGAATGAGGTTTAATTAGGTAAAATGAATGACAAATTAATTTGTCAGATCATTCAAATTTAATTGGATTAATTTAAAAAATAATTCCAAATAAAACTCTATGGAAATTTCTTGATCACCATATTATGATATTGAGTTCAATAACTATAATTGATATTCAAATCTCTACCTAATTATAAAAGCTAAATATTTTATAAGTTTTCTAATGTTAATAACTTAATATAAACAAAAAAATATCTAATCCAAACAACACCAGCCATGTTACCAGGGTGATGTCATGGGTTAAATATTTTTTTATCCAATAAAAAAAATAAATAAAGTTTTTTCACTGCATTTTTTGACATAAAAAGATTCTTAAACATAAATTAAAAAGTTTATACACATATCTAATTAAATAAAATGATATTTATGAAGAGTTAGCTAAGAGTAAAACACTTGATTTTATAATAATAAAAAAAACAAACGTGAAGGAAAGAAAAAAACAAAAACACAAAGATCAATTTTCAAAAAAATAAATGTTGAAAGATGAAATTAAAAAAAATTAATTTTAAAAAATAACATAAAAACAAACCAAACCCATGTGAACTATCAAAACTCGTGATTGTGCTCATGAGACCTGGATCGACCGCAAGGAAGGGAAACCTAGAAAAACAACGAAGCAAAATTATCAATAAAAAAATGTTAAGTGATGAAAACAAAAAGAAAAATTATATAAAAAATATTTGCATCAAATCAGGCTAACCTGCTACTTTGCAAAAGAAAACTTTACAGAAAAGAAAGTGAAAATAAAGCAGGAGGACCAATTTAAAAAAAAATTAAAATTTCAATGATGAAATTGAAAATAAATCAATTTTATTAAAGGACCTAGAAAAAAAAATCAAAGTCAAACTATGTCATCCTTCGAAACCCATAACTTGTTCATGAAGTCAGGATTAACCTCATAGAAGGCCTTTTTTTAAAAAAATAAAAAATTTGAATGAAGAAATCGGAAAAGAAAATAAGTAAAAAAAATAAAATTGACTCATATTAACTTTTCAAACTCGTGACTCGAAAAAAACGGTGAAGTTCAATCCCTAGCAAATCAAATGCCAAAGGATGAGACCGGAAAAAAATCAATAAGATAAAATGATATAAAATTAAAAAAAATCATAATTAAATGAATGAGTGAATATCAAAATAAAAATAAATTAGAGAGTAATAAAAAAAACTAGATCAAAGGGCTAAATAGAAAGAAAAACTTTAACATAAAGAAGAAAATAAAAAAATAAGGATCAAATTAAAAAAATTAAACCATTATAAACTTGAATTGAAGGATGAAATTGAAAACCAATAAAATTTTTATAGAAGAGAAAAAAATAAAAATTAAATGAATAAGGATCAAATTGTAAAAATAAATATATGGTAAATTATAAATGAAGAACTAAATTGAAAATAAATAAAATTTTTATAAAAAAACTAAGAAAAAAAATAAATACTGAAATTGAAAAATCAAAAGCAAAAAGAATAAAGGAACATTTTTTATAGAAAAAAAAGAAAAGAAAAGAAAAAAAATGATCACTGAATTCATTGTCACTAACACGAGCCATACCAGAAGAAAGAGAATAGTGACACTTAATAAAAAGGATGATTTGGGCACTGCAATACGCTGTATGCATCACTTATATCCATGCGTTAGGTCCTTTTTTAAATAAAAAATTAATTAATTAAGTTAAAAAGACTAATCTACCCACTATGGCAATGAAATTAACGGAAAAAACAATATTTAAAAGACCAAAATGCCCTGAGTAATAAAAACAAAATATGTCCGCGGTTAGTTTTTGTTAATGATAATGAAATCCGGTTGTGAAATAATATAATAGTAATTGATTGACTCCAGAGACCATAGACGACAAAAAGTGGGTACCAAGGTGATTAGACTTTGAAGACAGACGACACGTCATCCAATAAATGACGTCCAGGGTGGTTCTTCTATAAGTGACACTAGACAAGCTATGCGGACACGGCCAAGACAACCGGTAACAGAAGCAGAAACAGTAGCAAAAACAGAAACTCTCACCCCATGGAATCTCTGAGTACCAAGGAGACAACAAGCAAGGACTGCAATGGAGACTCTGTGTTTGAAAATGTTGTTAGAGCTCCTGATGTTCCAGTTTATGCGGTAATATTTTCTTCTATTCTCACATGGTTTTTACTCTCATCATCGTTTTTGTCAGTAGTCTTTATAGTCACAGTCTTTGTTTCTTGCTTTACTCTCATTTCTTTCTTTCAACTACTTGTATATAGTATTATTGCTTGATGAATGCAGCCATTTTATTAACCAGAAACTTTGCACTGTCTGAGAATGATAAATGATTAGGAATTACTTGTGCTGTACAGTTAAATTGTACAGAGAAATTTAAGTATCGTGTGGAATTTTCAAAGAATGTTAATTATAGCTTGGTGGGTTTTGATTTTTTTGATCATTTATGCCTTTTATATGTTATAAATGAACAGGTCATGGTTGCTTATAGCAAGGACCCTAGCCCAGTTAAGCTGAATTTGGGTATTGGTGTTTACCGGACGGAGGTTAATCTCGTTTATTGCAAATTAGTTAGCGCTGATAAATTTGTGAAAGTGCTGAACTGTGTAGGAGTGCCTTTTGCTTCCATTGTAGTTTAATATTGTCGAAATTGGTTTATTTTGGGTTGGCTTTATTGATGTGATAACAGGATGGAAAACCTCATGTTTTGAATGTGGTTAGACGAGTAGAGAAGCTACTACTTGATGATGTGTAAGGTACTTTATTGTTAATTGTTGCAAACTCAACTTTATAATGTGGTTGAAATTCAAGTTTTTATGATATTCAGGTCTGCTACTAAGGAGTATCTCCCTATTACTGGAATGGCAGAATTTAATAAATTGAGTGCTCAGCTTGTTTTCGGTGCTGACAGGTACAATAATCGCAACCTGCATGCAGTTGTGTTAGATTTATTGCAAGGAACCAAATGTCTTAACTTTTGTGAATTGGGGACAAAAGCTTAAAACGTTGTCTCATGGCTTCCAAGTTGTGTGTGTATTTGAATGCATTTTGCTACAAACTTCTATTATGATGTAATCATTGTAGCTGGTTTACTTAGTTGTGTTATTTTACAAGTTGGTTGCGACTAAAACTCTGCTTTATAGGAATAGAGCTGCCTTTTATTGATACTTCCATCTTATTGTAATTTGTAAATAGCCCAGCTATGAAAGAGAACAGAGTGACTACAGTCCAATGCTTGGCTGGTTGTGGTTCACTGAGGACTGGAGCTGATTTTTTAGCAAAGCATTACCACCAAGTAAAGTGCTCATCTCAATTGCCTGTTTCTTTTTCTCATACTTAGATTAATGTCCTGTTTCTTTTGCTAATTTTTCCTGTTATCGACTATTATGATCATCGCATGTCCGCGACATTTTTTTTTTATAATATCTGCAGCACACAGTCTATCTTTCCCAGCCAACATATGGAAACCATCCAAATTTTTTCTTAGCAGCTGGTCTAACTTTGAAAACTTACCGTTACTATGACCCAATAACACGAGGGCTGGACTTCCAAGGTTTGTTTAGTTTAGGAATTTTATTGCTTCTTTTGCAGAACTTCTTGCCTTCTACTACTTTTGCCCATCAATTTATGTCACCTTGAATGATACTTCTTGTGAACAATGTTAAGCTTTATTTCTCAACTGTTCTATTCTCTAAATGACTAAAGCTACCATAATCTAGATTGATTTTAAATCTTATGCTTTTCCTAACTATAAATCTTTTATTGCAATAGTTTGTTCATATCTAATGATCTGTTGCCTTTTAAAAAAGAATGATATATAATAAAGCTGCAATTATGGCCCTCACAAAAGAGACTGGTGTCAGATATGGTTATTCGTTTGTTTTTGGCTTCAACTTTTCGTTGGTTTTTTACTGGGTAGGAATGCTGGATGACCTTGGTTCTGCACCTTCTGGAGCCATTGTGCTTTTCCAAGTATGCAGTCATAACCCTACTGGTGTTGATCCAACTCTTCATCAGTGGGAGCAGATTAGACAGTTGGTGAGATCAAAAGGACTGCTACCTTTCTTTGATAATGCCTACCAGGTAGACAAACATCGAAGCTCAAATCTCCAACTATTCTTCATATACTTCCTGTTCCTTTGTTTTTTTAACTACATGATTTCACTCTTCTAGGGCATTGTAAGCGGAAGTTTGGATATGGATGCGCAGTCTGTTCGAATGTTTGTTACAGATGGTGGTGAATGCCTTGTAGCTCACTCCTATTCAAAGATTATGGGACTCTATGGAGAACGTGTTGGGGCACTTAGCATTGTAAGGCTCTAGCAATAAACTTCCATCAGTTTGACCTGGTCTGTGATTCAAAAACTCTGTTAACTAATTAAACTTTTCTGTTATTCTCGTAATCAGCATTTTTATAGATTTGCACGCAAAACTTTATTTATTTCCCTGGGTCTGTGCAACGACTTCCTCTCATGTTGACCATTTTATAGGTGTGCAAGACAGCAGATGTGGCGAAGCGGGTTGAGAGCCAGCTGAAACTTGTGATCAGACCTATGTATTCAAATCCACCAATTCACGGGGCAAGCATTGTGACTGCTATATTGAAGGACAGGTATGGTAGCAGTAGTATGTTTCTCTGATGGCAAGTTAGCCAGCAACATTTTGAGTCTGGGAGTTCTATCGTCCACTAGAGAGTGTCTTCTGTTCATGCAAATATAAGTGTGCACATGACATATCGTCTTTGGGATCAACTACATATGTTTGATGTTCCATGGTAAAAACATGGTTTTAGAATTTGTATGTTTTATGTTTTGGAATGAAGAACTGATGATGCAACTTAACTAGATGAATAAGGAAGATTAAACATAATGATTAACACTGCAATATGAAATAGAGAAGATCATAACTGGTGTGAAATGAGTCACGATGCACCTTGATGAGAAAACCAGAAAGTTAAATATTTCTCCTCTTTTAAGTCTGTTATTACTATGTCTGTAGGGAAATGTTTGATGAATGGACTGTTGAGTTGAAGGCAATGATTGATCGTATTATTCACCTGCGCCAGCAACTTTACGATGCTTTGCGTGATAGAGGTAAGGCTACTTAATTCATTTTTTATGTGTTATACGAATTTATTTTTTATGCAACCAAATTTAGTTATAACCAAAGTTTAATAAGCTTGCATCTTTGAAACAGTAAACATGTAAAGAGAGAACCAGAAATACTTGCAATGTTGTCTTCCATCTGTGTGTCTCGGTGTTTGTCTTTGCAAAACCATTCTGAAGATTGATATGTAGCTCTTATTCATAATTATGCTTTAGAAAGGTGATTTAGGGTTAGCTTCTATTGGTCTGCTTGTAGTTCTCAAGGAAGTGAACATGTTTTGCTTATTCATCAGGTACACCTGGGGACTGGAGCCACATTATGAAGCAGGTTGGGATGTATACTTTCTCAGGATTGAATGCTGAGCAAGTTGCCTTCATGACCAAAGAGTACCATATCTACATGTCATCTGATGGGTAGCTACATTTATCCCTGTCCTTCAAAGATTCTTAGCAATTAGTAGCTTTGAACAAAACAATTTCTGAGGATGAAATGGACTAAGTCATGATCCTATCAGTGAAATTTTTGAATGCCATGCTAATTGTTTTTGGTGCATGCAAATCCATGCAAGAGGTCAGGGTTAGAAGAAGGCTTAGGATATTCTATAACCTCACCTCTTTCCATGGTGCAGGAGGATCAACATGGCAGGCCTCAGTGCTAAGACAGTCCCCTATCTAGCTGATGCAATTCATTCAGCTGTTACAGGGATCAATTTATAAAGCTGTAATGCAGCAATGCTGTGAGATTATCAGGAATTGGTTCCCATCAAGTTAGGGACTTTGCTCGTTTATTTCCAAAGCTTTTTTTCTTGTGTGTCCCAGAACTAATTAATCTCTTCCCTTGTTTCTTTTTTCTTTTGACAATCCAGAATTAATTAAGTCATCAATCATATAAAAAGGGGCAAAGGCCAATGATGGTCTGGACAATGAGCCCATGAATTGAATCCTGAATTTCTGGAGTGGTTGGCCAGGGATCTAAAAGTGGAGGAGGAGAATAGAGGATTTTCAAGTTTCTCTTGTTAAAAGGTTGTTATAACCTTTTATGTTAAAAAAATGAAAGTCCTAATAAGAAAATAATAAAAATAGAAAAATTATTCTCTTCAAATATAAAAACTAAAAATGTTTAATGATATTATTTAAATAGAAAAGAATAAAATTTTTAAACTAAAAAGGAATTGATAAAAATAATTAAGAAAATATTTGTTTTTTCAAGAAGTTTATGCATCAATTTCCTTAGATTAAAAGGAGTTTGTTCTCAAAGTTCAAATTGTTTGAGGTAGAAGTTACTTTGTTAGAAACCATCCGCTAGTATGAAAAACATCCAACATACCTTTTTTTTAAGCATAAGCATCGATTAAATGTGATAGGTATTATGATAGCTTTTATAGTTATGGTTTGAAAAAAATTATTTTATAAAAAATACTTTTAGTTGAGATTGGTTTGATATTTATATATATTTGGTTAAAATTGTTGTTAAAATTGAGGTTAAACAAAAACTAGTTTGATGTGTTTGGTTAAAAATACTTTTTAAATTGAGGTTATAAAATAAGTAAAAAATATATATATTAATATTAATATTAATGGTTTTAAATTTAAATATTATAGATTTAATTACTACTATTACATCATGAAATAAATAATACTTTATATAAAATATTTTTTATTATTTCATTAAACTATCTACAATTCCATTAAATACAAAATTCATCTGATAAGAACTATAATTTTCATGATTTTTTGAGCGTGCAATAAAATTAGATAAAATATTATTAGGAATAAAATTGAGATTATAGTGCGAGTGAATTTAATTCACTCTACACTAGTTTTTCGGGGAAAAAAAATATTGTTTACATGACAGTGCGAGTGAATTTAATTTACTCTAAACTAGTTTTTTTTTAAAAAAAATTATTGTTCACGTCAACGTGAACAATGCGAGTGAATAACTCACTGTACTGGTTTTTTGAAAGAAAAAAACTGTTCACATGAATAGTGCGAGTGAATTAAAATTCACTTAAAAATAAACAATGTGAGTGAATTTATAATTCACTGCATTGATTTAAAAAAAAACTGTTCACTTAAAAAAGTAAACAGTTAAGAAAAAAAGCAGCCAAGAACTGCATTGATAAAACCTGCGTTTTAAACGTGAAATGCACTGGGTTACACCAAAAATAAATTGCGTTTTTAACTTTACCAAACATTTGTTTTGCTATGGTTGCTTCAAACGCAGAAGCAACCGCGCAACCAAATAGCCACTAAAATTTGATATCAACAAATTGTTGTTGAGGATAAAAAATAATAAGATTTGGTATTATGAGATATTTTTAAAAATATTTAATTTTCCTTCATCTTGGTCTGTAAAAAAGTTATTATAATCTTTTATATAAAAAAATTATAAAACTCTATTAATATTGCATTAGAAAATAAAAATAGAAAAATTACTTCCTTCCAAAAAAACTACAAAAGACTAACTATACTAAATAAAAAAAATCTAAAATGAAAAAATAAGAAATAAAAATAATTTAAAAATATTTATTAAAAAAAACTCACACATAGAAAAAGCATAAGATAAAATTGAGAATGAATTAAAATACTAGATCCAAATTTGTCAAAATCAACTCAAGATTTGGCTTTTTTCAAGTCACTGGTCCCTCAAACATTGATGTTTCGAATAATTTTTTAAAAAAATTAAAATAAGATTTTTTAAATAAGATTTTTTTTTAAAATCTTTATAATTAAACCAAACTCGTTTGAATTTGTCAGAATAATCCAGTCAAGGATTAATCCATCGAGTCACTTAAATTAATTCAAGTCAATATTCTTAAATTAATTCAAGTCAATGTTCAGGATAATTTGTAAAAAAAAAAAAAAAAACTCTACTCAAGAGAGGCTCTAGATGGATGGGTTACGGTGTCGATTCATCGAACGATCTGAATTTAATACCTCGATCATCCATGTCCAAAAATTCAATTTGTAGGAGATGATGAAATATTATCCAATGTGGCGGGTGCCCATATCTATCTCCTCGACTTACGTGTCATATCAGTTTCATTGGGCCCCGCTTCACCTTCTTTTAGAACGGAACCGAGACAAGATTTTGAGCTGTCTGTAAATCAGTCCTTGAATAATAACCAGAGTTCATAGCAGTTCCTAAATGACCTGTCATTTCCAATCTCATGTCCAATCATCACCCATCTAACATTACGATTACCATAATTCATATCGAGATTAAAATCTAAAATCAATTATTTTGTCACGCGTCCATCATGTAATTATTTTTAATCTAAAAAATATAATTATATTTTGATAAGAGGACTTTATTTATACTAAGACATATTATTATTATTATTATTATTATCCATTATTGTATCGTTTTGTTAATCTAATAGTTAAGATATTCTTAGATTATTTTCTTATAAGAAAAATAATCCTTATTTTAATTATATTTTAGGTAATCCATTTATATTTAAACTATGCATTTATATATATAAAAAAATCATTTTAGCATCTATCCTTTGATTTGATTAGATAACCAAAAACAGATGCTGTAATTGAAGTAATTTATACTTCGAGGGCTTTGATGATCTTTTAATGACAGCTATTTTCTTTTCTTTTCTTTTTATGTTTTTATTAGAAAATTTGTCCGTTCAAAGAAGAAAGATGGGAAACAACTACCTTCATCTTTCGCCGCGTAAGCTATAAGAAGCTTTCTCATATATCTCTCTTACTAGAAGACAGGATCCCAGAACAGAACACTTCGAAATCAAGAATTTCAAGAAGCCAAATCAAGAAAGCCAAAGAATTTTTCGACAAAAACTACAAAGCAAAATGAACCCAGAATTGACATCACCATCTTCTTCTAGTGATCGCAGAATTAGCGTATTAGCAAGACACCTTGTTGGCGTTGAAATGGACCCTCAGAACGACAGCATTTCGGCTTTTCCTACCTCAGGTTCTGACAGCAACTCTGTTTTCTCCCATGTTGTTCGCGGTCCTGAAGACCCCATCCTCGGTGTAAGTGATCAAATGGAACCCTCTCTTTGTTTTTGCCCAGCTGTCATATTTTGATTGGTTATGTCTTGGGGAGATCGAAAGATTGCCGCTTTGTTTATTTATTTATGATTTTTTTTTCTGGTGATGAATAATTATAGGTGACTGTTGCTTATAACAAAGATCCCAGTCCTGTTAAGCTCAATTTGGGTGTTGGCGCTTATAGAACTGAAGTAAGTTTCTTTTTTCTTTTTGGATTAAGTTGTGTTATTTTAGTGGTACTTTTTTGTTGGATCGTGATAAATATTGAAACTTTTCTAGCAAAGATGTTGTTACGCGTATGTATAAGTAAAACCCTTGTTGTAATTAAGTGGGTTTAGGCTCATGTTGCCAGATTTTACGATTTTTGTGATTGTTAACAGGAAGGAAAGCCTCTTGTTTTGAATGTAGTGAGAAAAGCTGAGCAGCTGCTTGTTAATGACAGGTGAGATTTTTCTCTAATTGTTGTTTCTTGGACATCGCAAGTCTAACATGGATGTAATGTTGTGGTTGATCTTCTATTTACTGACTTCTGTATAGGTCGCGAGTTAAGGAGTATCTTCCTATTACTGGATTGGCAGAATTCAATAAATTGAGTGCTAAGCTTATGTTTGGTGCCAACTGGTATTGATCGCCCTTTTCTGGTTTTGGATTTTGCTATTTGCGTCCTTCATGTGCTTTATTATTATAAGCTGAGGTTGTTCCTAATTGCTTGTTTTCTGTTCTCTCTTTTTTTCCCCATTGGAAATAGCCCTGCAATTCAAGAGAACAGGGTTACAACAGTTCAATGCTTGTCTGGCACTGGTTCATTGCGTGTTGGAGCTGAATTTCTGGCAAAACACCATCATCAAGTAAAGCTCTTTCTCATTTAACCATTTTTGGATCATTATTAGCGGTAGGAAGATGAATTCATTTTGTTTTTATTGTCATTTTGTCTGCAGCGGACAATATACATTCCCCAGCCAACATGGGGAAACCACCCTAAAATTTTCACTTTGGCAGGGTTATCTGTCAAAACTTACCGCTATTATGATCCAGCAACACGTGGGCTGAATTTCCAAGGTTTGGAATCTTCCTCCATATAAGCCGGCAACCATTTATTCATTTGATTTTGCTGTTCCTTTTTTGTACAATTCTAGATTTCCAACAATGAATGGGTGCTTACTTTCTCCGAATAAATATCTGCCATGGAATACTTTGTGTTGCACTCAATTTCTCCCATTCAGCTGCATGATGCTTAATGGATTTAATTAAATGTTCCTTAAATAATGTTTGTGAGTAGTTTTTCTCATTCTTCTTACCTGCGTATCTTGTAGAGGAATTGTTAGTCTTAATTTATTTAACTGTTATTTTTATGTGTGGTAATGTTCTGTTCATTTTTTACTGTGGCTAATAGGCCTCGTGGAAGACCTTAATTCTGCCCCATCTGGAGCTATTGTTCTTCTTCATGCCTGTGCTCATAACCCCACGGGCGTTGATCCAACTTTTCAGCAGTGGGAGCAGATCAGGAAGTTGATGAGGTCAAAAGGGTTGATGCCTTTCTTTGATAGTGCTTATCAGGTCGGCTGCTTCTTTTGCAACAACAGAAGTTTTGGATTCCTGCCCCACGAGGATTTTGTCAAAAACAATAGAAAAATGATGCTTGGCATCATCTCATATCAATCTAACTTGTTTTATTTGGCACCCCAGGGTTTTGCAAGCGGAAGTCTGGATGCTGATGCACAGCCTGTTCGCATGTTTGTTGCTGATGGTGGTGAACTTCTTCTAGCTCAGAGTTATGCAAAGAACATGGGGCTATATGGGGAGCGCATTGGTGCTTTGAGCATTGTATGACTGAAACCCAATGACATATTCTGAGCATGTGTTAGTTAATTGAAAAAAGTACTCTAAATTCTTCTGTCTGATACATTTTTCTTAAATCAAACAAATTTATAGTTCCGCTAATATCAGTGAGGATTCTTCATGTTAGTGGAGTGCTGGAAAGCCCATGATTTTATCAAGCTCCGACTTGTCTTTCTCACAGCATTCATTTCTTTACAGGTTTGCAAGACAGCTGATGTTGCAGGCAGGGTTGAAAGCCAGTTGAAACTTGTGATTAGACCCATGTATTCAAACCCACCTATTCATGGTGCATCTATTGTGGCTGCTATTCTAAAGGACAGGTAATTACATAAACTGACTACCCTTCCTGTACCATCTGGAAAGGAAAGAAAACACGGATTTCTAATTTTGTTTCTATTGGAAAAATGTATGAACTCAAATGACACTAGTTGCACTGGACTTCTTATTCTTTCCTTCCATCTTAGAAGTGAAATAACATTTTTCCACAGCCAGGTGGGGTGGATTTCATGTTCATATATTCTGTTTCAAATTCTTTCTGCTTTGCACGCAGGGATTTGTACAATGAGTGGACGATCGAGTTGAAGGCTATGGCTGACCGTATAATCAGCATGCGCCAGAAACTCTTTGAAGCCTTGCATGCTAGAGGTGAGCCACTCTTGAGTTTCTCTTCTCTGTTTGGTAGTCACTTAATGTGTTTCTTCTACCTCCCTTGTTCTTCTAGTGGTTTTCTTATTTCTGTCATAATTTTCTGTGATGGATCTTGGGGGGTTATGGGTGCTTTGGTGGTTTTATTATTCCATACCCTTGGCTGGAATTTTAATTTCTATATTTTTATCTTCATCCTGTTTTGCAGGGACACCCGGTGACTGGAGTCACATTGTTAAACAAATTGGAATGTTTACATTCACTGGACTGAACACTAAGCAAGTTGCTTTCATGACTAAAGAGTACCACATCTACATGACATCAGATGGGTAATAAGCTCTATTCCTTACAGTCACCTGTGTTATTCTTGTATATTAAAGAACAAACCAAGCCCGCATCTGATATGTTATGTCACACTACTACTTTATAGCTCTCATTTTGGGAGAAATCTGTTCAAAATCTTATGCTGGTTTAACTATGTACGGTGCACATTGAAAGCTCGGTTGGTGTTTGGAAAAGATGCTGATGCGCATTTGAAACAAAACCCGTAGTTTACCCCGTAAAGAAATTGTTGTGTATTTCTATCAATTTATTTGGCAGGAGTGGTCAAGAACTTGGAGGATTAGGAAAAAAGTATGCTTAGTAGGAAGGATTAAGATGGAAATAAGGCATGCTTTAGTTGGTCATCTCTACCCCCTTGTAGTTATAGGTGGAGTATTGATGCTGTAATAATAGAAATTAAACCTGTTAAAATTGAACACTGATGATTATCTTTACATAAGTTACCTACCCTGTTTACGTCTTGGATGAAAAGGGATGATTCCCTCATACCATCCATCCTTCTGCTTTTCCATCTCACCAAACAAAAGATATACCCTTTACTCTTTTTTCTCCCTCAAACTTTTCCCTCTCTGGAATATGGTGTTAATGTGGTCCAGAGATGCATTCAGACCTGGTTTTCAGGTCCCCTGCTACGGCAGCATGCGCTTATGGTTCTAGGTTGAATTTTCACAGCGGTATTGAATATTTCTAATCGGGAATGTATGGATCTTGTGCAGGCGGATTAGCATGGCTGGTTTGAGCTCTAAGACAGTCCCTCATCTTGCAGATGCTATGCATGCAGCTGTTAAGCGAGTTGTGTAGAAGCAACAATCAGGCACTCTATTTTCATAAACCTCTCTCTGCCATATCAAATTGGTTGATTGTCTGTTTTTTTTTTTTTTTTTGCTGTTTTGCCACAATAATTGTAGTGCCTACATAAAATGGGAAAAATGAAAACCTTTCCATAAGAAAAAGTTCTTCGAATAACCATAATTACAGGTGCATTCTTTAATCGATGCACCTTTATCTAGCCTCCCTCCCTTACTTGAAATACAAGTAAAGATTTATTTTGTCTTCTTTTTTGGCCTCCTGGCATGTGTTTTGTGTCTATGTTCTCCTCAATGAAATGTGACAGATTAATAAGAAATACAAGTTCAAACTTAACAAAGGAGGAGCTTTTAGACTGAAGTCTTCAAATGTGTGTTTGTTACCAAGAAAATTCTTCAGTTGACAACTGGTAAGGGCTTGCAAGTATAGTTTTTGAGGGCTTGTGCTAAACATAGCAATTACAGCCAAGTAATTATCGTTTACATTATTAAGCTACGTGTTTTCATGCGGCTTTTTATTTTTTATTTTT